>WBZT01000008.1_pt1 | contig 272359 bp, 238 predicted proteins | sample 5204241 | NCBI WGS metagenome assembly WBZT01 (sample SAMN12344358, study PRJNA552823) | activated sludge metagenome | biome: Activated sludge suspended growth; feature: Nitrification reactor; material: Wastewater; isolation source: activated sludge from nitrification reactor of wastewater...
TGGAGAACATTCGCCGTCTCTCATGTCTATGTCAGTATTCAAGGCGTAACGATCCGAACACCGTCATGGGCGCGCCCGGATAGACGCCGTTGCGCGGGGCCACGTTCGAATTCAGATCGGCGTTTTCGTAGTACTCGTGATTCAACAGATTGCGGACCGTCACCTGCGCAATCGCCCGCGTCGGCCCGATCATCCACCGGTACGCGGCAAAGCCATCCAGCCGCACATATCCGGGGAGGGTGAACGTGTTTTGAATATCCCCGTGCCGAGAACCGGAGATGTAGGTCCCGAATCCCACACTCAGCCCCTTCGCCGGTCCGTCGAGCTCGGCGAAGTCGTATTTCATCCAGAGGCTGCCGCCGTGCAGAGGGACTCCGGGCAGGCGTTTCTCCTGCAGGCCGGAATTGTCTTTGGTCACTTTGGTGTCGGTATAGGCGTAACTGCCGATGACGCTCACCGCATTCGTCACTCGCCCGGTCATGTCGAACTCGATGCCCTGGCTGCGCTGCTCCCCCACGACGATTCTGGCCAACGGATCGCCGCTCGCGAGATCGGGCGTCACAAGGTTGTTTCTGGTCAGGTGGTAGAAGGCCAACGTGGCATTCAAACGGTGTTCGAAGAGATCCGCCTTGAATCCGGCCTCCTGCTGCTTACCGGTCTGCGGGGGAAACGGCTGATTGTTCGAAGACACCCCGTTATTGGCGCCGAATGAGGTGACATAGTTGCCGTAGACGGCCAGCGAAGGCGTGAGGTCGTAGAGCAGGCCGACGCGCGGATTGAACCGCGAATCTTTTCTGGTGACTCCATCCACATTGGCGCGCGCCTGGTCGAAGTTCCCGGCCGTGCCTCGCGCCACCTCGGCCCAGTCGTACCGGCCGCCAACGAGAAGATGCAGCTTCTTCCAGAGCGTGATCTGATCCTGCAGATACAGCCCGTACCACTGCTCATGAAAGACGCTGACGTTTCTGCCAGGCCGATCGGTTGAGGCACGAGCCGCTCTGAACAGGCTTGGCGCAATGCCATAGGTCGGATTAAAGAGGTCGATCGCGAGGGCCGGATTCCCGGAGGTGAAATTGCCGTAGATGCCATAGTCGGTGGCGGCCCGGGTATAGTCCATCCCGATCAGCAGCCTGTGTTGCGTTCCCGCCACCGCAAACTTGCCTGTCAGATCAAGATTCGTGGCATAGGTCCGTACGTAACTGGTCTGGCCGAAAATATTGCGATTGAGCGTGCGCCCGTCCGCCTGCAGCGCATTCCCGAAAGCCGGCGCCGGATTGGCCCAAATACTCTCCGCATCGATGAAGCTGGAGAGAAAACGATTCGTCAGCTTCCACGATTCATTGAACGTATGATCGAGATTGAATCCGATATGCGTTTTGTTTGTGAACGACACCGGCGTGTTCGGATCGCCGTACGACCGGCTGATCGGCACGGGCGCGGGACGATTGCCGATGACCGGAATGCCGCTGTCGGCCCGGAAATCTTGCTTCAAGATCTCCACGTCCACGGTCAACGTCGTCTTGTCGGTCGGTCGCCAGGTCACACTGGGATTGAAGACCTTACGGTCGATGAAGTTGAAATCGCGGAAGGACCCGCTGTTCTGATAGCCGCCCGCGAACCGGACCGACAACGACCTGCTGTCCGTGATGGCCCCGCCGACGTCCCAGAGCGTGCGGTAGAAATTGTAGGACCCGAATTGTTGTTCCAGAGCGCCGTGCGGGGTATCCAACGGCCGCTTCGTGTTGACATTGATCATGCCGCCCGGCTCGATGCGGCCGTAGAGGATGGAGGCCGGTCCCTTCAGCACCTCGATGCTTTCGATATTGGCCGTGTCCATTTCGAACGGAAAGCCGGAGGGCGAGGTCGCGAGCAGTCCATTGCGATAGGTTTTCCCCAGGTCCGGAAAGCCTCGAATGATGAATCGATTCCCCGATCCGATCGATTGATTCGGGCGGACGCCGCTGACGTTCTCCAACGCATCCTTCATCCGCGGCGTCTTCTGGTCTTCGATCACCTGCCGCGGCACGACCTGAATGCTTGCCGGCGTCTCATGAATCGACGCATCGGTCTTGGTCGCCGTGGTGCTGTTCGAAACGGTGTAGGACTCGCGAGTCGATGCCACCACCACCGGACGCACCTCCACCACCGGCACCTCATCCTGCCGGGCGGTATCCTCCGAACCGGCTCCAATAATCGGCGGGACCGGAACAGGTGGCGCCGTCGGAGGCGTCGCTGCCCGTGGCGCTTCTACCGTCTCCGCAGCAGGCTCTGAACGCGCCGCAACGGCAGACGTGTCTTGTTGTGCCTGCGGCGCCACATGCGGTCCGATACAGCCCGTACAGGCGATCATCGCGAAAACGACCCAGACCGGCCCCTTGCCCGGAGTCATTCTTTTGGCTGGTGAAGGGCGGCTCTGAGAGCCTCGAACGAACGACAGCGCTTCCATAACGCAAGGTCCTTTCCCTCGTAGTCGATGCGCAGCCCGGGCGGAGTCACCCGGCAGGTGCGTCGATGACAGGCTGATGTGCTGTAGAGGAGACTACGTCGTGACCAGCGAGGGAGGCGCGCGAAACCCGAGCATCGTTGGATCGAGAATCGTAAGGGACTGAGACGAGCCGGCATCGAGCGTAGGTGGTGCGGGCACAGAGTGAGTGCGAAACACCCATGGCCGCACAATGGCCGGGGGGGCGTCACCGGGCGAGACCGCTGCCGACACGATCGCCTGGTAGGTATCGGCAACGAGACGCTGAGGTACGTGGGTAGGGTCGGGAGAATAACGGCCTGGAACGCGAGTCGAGAGATCTGTCTGCGTCTCGGGCCTTGATTGTCGGGGGCCCCGTTCGGCAACGGTCGCCTCCACCCATCGTTGCGCCAGAAAACAATGCAGGCAACTGAGCGCGCCGGTCTGCGTCACCGACATCCAGGCCAGCGCGAGGCCCATCGCAAGCAGCAGGCCCGCGAGTACTCGTAACCGGCGATGAACGTCGAACCGTGTCGGCATGCGGCTTATGTACCAGACTCGCCGTTTCAGACGCTACCGACGGATGCCGCTCGATACTACACTACGAGACGATTTATCGAGCGCCGGACTACGTATGAGGATGACGATGATGCAAATCGGACACGTGCGCATGATCGTGCGTGATGGGCCGATGTCGGTGCGGGTGTGCATGCGCGCCGGCAACGAACGTCTCGTGATGATCGTGATGCGGGTCGGTATGGCAATGCAGATGGTCGTGTTCGGTGTCGGCATGGGTATGCAGATGACCATGCCGAGCCCCCTGGAGAAGCAGGATTCCCACAATCATCAACAGGCCAATCACGGTTTCTCGCAAACCCCATGGTTCACCGAGCAGCGGGATGGAGAACACCGCTCCCGCAAACGGCGCCGTGGCGAAGTACGCCGCTTCCCGAGCCGCGCCGACCGATCGAAGGGCATAGGCATCCAGAACGAGACTGACACCGTAACTCACCACCCCGAGCCCCATCAGCGTCGCCACCGTCATGGCCTCCGGCCAGCGATCGTGAGAGAGGAGCGCGACACCGAGCATCACGCTCCCTGCGCTCAAGGTTTTGACCTTCATCACGGCCAACGGATCCCGGAGAGAGGACAACCGCTGTGTCAGATTGTTATCGAGCGCCCAACACACCGTGGCGCCGCTCAGTTCGAGCACACCGAGCACATCGCCGATAGGCTCGAACGGCGCGTACCCGACCAGTCCCGCACCGAACAGCATGATGACGGCGCCCAGCGCCTCCCGCCTCGTGAGATATTCGTTGAACCATCCCACGGCCACAAGAACGGTGAACGGGGCTTCCAGATTCAAGAGCAACGAACCGAACACCCCCGAGAGACGCTGCAAACCCGAGAGCATCAGGATCGGCCCGAGAATACCGCCCAGACCCACTATCCCTATCACCAACGGACAATCCGCCCGCCGAAGGGGCACCTCGCCGAATGCGCCGGATCGCACTCGTGTCCTCCCCCAGTCGTACACCGCGAGGCCAAGCCCCGCGCCGGCATACAGTAGGCCGGCCAGGAGCACCGGGGACACCTCGGACAAGAATAATTTGGCGAGGGGGGCACTCACTCCAAACAACAGTGCCGCCGTTAACCCGTAGAGCGCTCCTTTGGTTTGTGGTCCCATGGCACAGGTTCCTCAGTTCTCGTGCTGTTCGGCGAGCCAGTCACTCCGCATGAGCCAGCCTTTTCAGAACCGTCCCATGACGCTCAACTCGAAGGTCCGCGGGGCTCCGATCAGCACCTGGTCCGGATAGAAGTTCGACCCGAATATCCCATAGGTCTTGTCGAACAGATTGCTCCCGCGCAGCGTCACCACAAACTGTTTGTACGGCACTGAAATCCAGGCATCCGCCGTCATGTACGCGTGCAACCGCACGGTATTGGCGGCATCGTTATACCGGTCGCCGACATAGCGCCAGGCCGCTCCCACATCGAACGGAATGGGCGTGGGCACGCGATAGATCGTCCAGAGGTTACCGACCGCCTGCGGTACTTCGAACGGCCGATTTCCGTTGCGCGAGACAAACGTGCCACCGACCACCTCGGCAAATTCATCGAACTTCGCCGACAGGAACGTCACGTTCCCATGAAGGCGCCACGCATCAGTGAGGCGCACGGCCCCCTCCAGTTCAACGCCCTTGGATGAGCGCCGCCCCACGTTGAGCGATTCGATTTGTGAGATTGGCGTCAGGATATTTTTCCGTACCATATCGAAGTAGGCCACAGTCCATTCGGCGCGATGATTCCAGAATTGCCCCTTGGCCCCAACCTCCCACTGATGGCCGGTCGCCAGATTGAACTGTTGGTTGGCGCGGGCGGAGAAGAGACTGCCGCCCACCTGATCCGCCGCAGTGGCGAATTGGCCATACAGCGTGACCTGCGGCAGCACGTCGTACACGACACCGGCGCGCCAGGTCGTCGGCGTGAAGTTCTGTTTGAAGCTCTGCGCCGTATTCAAGGCCCCGGCGGTGGTGAAGAACTCCCGTTCCAAATTGATGGAATCCGTCCGGACGCCCGCGACCAGCTTGAGTTGTTCCGTCACGCTGAATTGATCTTCCGCAAACACGGCCGTATCGAGGATCTTGGCGGTCTGCGTGGCCGTCGGACCGCCGCCGAACAAGCCTTGCACCGGGCTGAGCGGGTTGACACTATCCGCAGCCCCATTGAAGAAGCTCGGCCGCGTGAAGTCCGTGTAGGTGAAGTCCACTCCCACCACAAACCGGTTCTTGAACGTACCGATCGGGTGATTGAGCTGCAGCTCCAAGCGATCGCCGATCACGGATTGGTCATGCGCGACCATGAAGCGGTCTCGATCGATCAGTTGTGTGCCGGTGTTAAACCGGTAGGTTTCCCCGTTCATCCAGTCGCGCTTCGCCGTGTAGTAATACGCTTGATTGCGCAACTCGATGAAGTCCGTCGGCTGCCACGTCGCTTTCAACTTCGTCCAGGTCGTCAACGCGCTCATGTCGGCATCTTGCACGTTGTAGTTCTGCCGCAGCATCCGGGCATCCACGGTTCGACCGTTCGTCGTGCTCACGACCCCGTTGACACCTTGTGTGGCGAAAGACGAGGGCACCAGCGGCGTGCCGGTGTAGGGTTTCGCCCGATCGTGTGCGATATCAAACGACAGTTCGAGGTTGAACCGCGAGGTCACGTCGTACAGCACCGCGCTCGTCATATTCCAATAGGTATAGGGCGTCCGTTGAATGCCGTTAACACTGTCTGAATTCTGATAGCTCAGATCAACCCGATAGTGCAGCTGATCCGTTCCCAATTTGCCGCCGCTCCCCACACCGGCCCGCAAGGTATTGAAGCTGCCGTAGGAGAGAAACGCCTCGCTGCCGGTCAACTCACGAATGGGCCGCTTCGTCACCAAGTTCACCGCTCCGGCCACCGCCCCTTCTCCATACAGGACGGACGCTGGCCCCTTCAGGATTTCGACCCGATCCAAATTCCAGGAATCGCGCGGCCGCGTGACGAACCCGGTCGGGCCAAGCGACAGCCCATCGAACAACAACCGGATCTGGTTCTGCGAAAACCCGCGCATGGAAAACGCGCCGGGGGCAACCGGGTGATCCCCCACGACAACACCGGTCGCCGCTTGGATCGCTTCCGACACGGTGCGCAACCCTCGCTCCTGCATCGTCTGTTGCGTCACCACATCGACACTGGCCGGAATCTCGCGAAGCGTGAGCCCCAAGCGCGAGCTCCCCTGGCTTTGCTCACTTAAATGCAATGTGCCGGTGCCCTCCGGATAGGTACGGGTCCCCTGCACCACCACCGTCGGGGCGGTCACCGGTTCGACAGACGGCTCCGATCCCTCGTCCGCCGATGCCGGTCCCGTCGACACGCACACCGCCGACACGAAACTCGCCGCCAACACCATACGCCCCCATCTTCGACGGAAATCCGCACATGACATGTCCACACTCCTTGGATTGAATGACGCAATGACGACGATCGGAGCCCGGCACGACGCAGTGTGCCGTCGAGGGCCGGGATCGTCAGGCCTCTGATCGGGCGCACCCCGCCCGCTTCCTGCCGGTCAGCAGTCGATCAGGGATGGAGGCGCGCGGAGACTGTGACTGAGGGAATAGAACAGCGGCGGCGGCCGGTCCTGCCGAACGCACCGGTGCGGCAGAAGAACCACCGGGGCCAGAAGAGGCGACTGGTGATCAACGAGAAGGTCCGGTGCGGCCGATTCCGGAGGGTGATCGACCGGAGGGGATGGATGCTGACAGAAGCTATAACAATGCTCGCCCGCCTCAGCCATGTGCGTGACGAACTCCACTGCGCCGAGAGGCGGCACCACACACACCATCCACCCATAGATGGGCAGCAGGAGCAGGAGAGCAGTTAGGATCTTCCAGTTCATCTCGAGTCGGCCGACGTGACCACAACCTAGCCCGCATTATTCGTGACAGTTCGTCGCGAAGGGCGGAGTCGCGACGCGAGACGGGCGCGCGGAGCCGTAAGGAAGGGAGGCCTCCTTGAACAGGATGTCGACCGACCGAGCGGCGAGCCCGCCCGCCGACAGGCCCGTCGCAGCCGCGACTCCGCGATTGCAGCAGAAGCGCTCATGAATAATGCGGGCCTGGAATTCTCACTTGTATCAGAGCCCGTCCGACTCGGCTACCGACAGACGCTGACAGATGCTACAGATACTGCGATGGAACACCCTGATGGCATGGGACTACCGAGCCTGCCGTGACGAGCCCAGGCTAGTGTTGCGCCTCCTGAGTCGTTGCATTCGGCTGCGTCTGCAGAGCCCCTCGGGATGACGCACGCTGCCTGGCGCGAATAGCCGCGGCGCGCGCAGCCACGTGCCGGGCCTCCAGATCCTGCCCACGAGCCTGCAACAACCCGGCATACCCGTCCAGGAGCATGGCCACCACCGGATGGTTTTTCCCCAGGGCCTGTTGCTGAATCACCAGCGCCCGCTGGTACAGGAGTCGGGCTTCGTCGAGGAGCCCGCGTTCGTGGATCAGCCAGGCCCAGTTTCCGAGAATCGTCCCGGTCAGCGCGGCCTCCGGCCCCGCCGTTTCTTCGCTGACCGCCAACGCGTCGCGATAGTACCGATCCGCATCTTCAGCCAATCCCTGCGCGTGGCACAGATTGGCCAGGTTATTCAAGCCGATCGCAATCGCCGGGTGGCGAGGACCGAACTGCGCGCGGCGAAGCGCGAGCGCTTGCCGATACAGCGGTTCGGCATAGACATAGAGCCCCTGCTCTTTATAGAGCGCCGCCAGATTATTGAGAATCGGCGCGGGATCGACCGACGCCGCGCCACGTGTTCCCTGCAGGATCGCCAATGCCAAGCGAAACTTCGCTTCGGCCTGTGCGGCGCGGCCTTGCTTGCGATAGAGGCCTGCCAGGTTGTTATAGGCCACGGCGAGTTCAGGGTGGCCCGCTCCCAGCACCCGCTCGCCGATCGCGATCGACCGGAGATAGTACCGCTCGGCTTGTTCGAGATCGTGTTCTTCCAGCGACACTTCCGCCAGATTGTTCAGCGCCGACGCCACATCGGCAGACTCGGACCCGAGCGCCTGTTCCCATCGTGCCAACGCCTGCTCATAGTACGGTTTCGCGCGCGCGTACTGCCCCTGCGCGTGATAGACCAAGCCCAGATGATTCAAGGTCGCAGCGATGCGCACATCCGTCGAGTCGATGGTCGATGCCTCATGACCTGCCAGCAGAAACAAGCGCTCCGCATCTGCATACCGAGCTTGCTCCCGCGCCACGGCGCCCGCGTCTATCAGCGCCTGCCAGCGGTCCGGCGCGCCGGACTCGGCCTGAGTCGACACGAACGAGAACAGGGACAGCATCGCCACCAGGCAGATCAGCCGGCCCCACGGGGCATACACCGGCACGGTCGTCGCGAGCATGCTGCGTCCTTTCCTGTTGAACCGCGCCAGAGAGCGTCCCGCACTCTCTACACGGGGCTTCCATCACCGGCCTGCCTCGACGTCCTCCTCACAGCTCCCTGCAGAGACCGCAGACAGAGTCGTGCTCGAACGGCACCACGCGCGAGGATCCGTAGTCGGCGACCGTCCAGGCTCCGTAGGACGCCCGGTTCGGGCGTCCGGTGGTGGCGCCGACATATTTTCTCATGACCCACCGCGTGGGCGGACTTGCTTCCGTCTCGTCAAGAGACGTGGTTTCTACGACCAGGATGGTCCCGACGGGAAAGGGGTCGTCATTCGACAGGATCGCGGCGTTGGGGCACACGTAGAACCGCACCCGCCGCCGCCGACTGTGCGACTCGAACTCCGATTCCGCCATGGGCCAGGTATGGTATCGCGTCGGCAGCGGCCGCCGGACGAGGTGCTGCGGCGGTCCGGATGAGGTCATGCTAAGCGCAATGGTCAGCAGCCGCATCACGATCACGTTCAGCGCCCGTTCGCGCGGGTCGTTTCCGCGCAAGGTCCGGAGAGAGGACTTGCGCGCCGTCTCAAGTATCATCGACATAACGTCCCTCGTTTCCGGCGACCCCGTCCGGGTCGCCTCGGTTCCGGATTCTGTTTCCGGCCGGTCCGGTCAAGGCGTCTTGGTGACGGGGGGCACATACCGCACTTCGACGGCGCGAACACCGGCGGCCTCCTCAGTCACTTCCACCACCACACGATCCCCGACCCGAACCGTCCCGCCATCGGTGGCCACGCCGGCGGCACGATACCGCGTGTGGCGATCCACCTGAATCGTGACGGTTTGTCCGCCGCTCGCCTGGACGGCGAGTTGACTGTCCGTCACGGCTGTGACTGTACCCATCACATGGGCATGGCCTTCATGCGCCCGCACCGGCCAGGCATTGCTCATCGAACCGACCAGGAATGTCATCAATAGCACGACCCGCATCGTCATCATCCACACACCTCGCGAGAGCCTATGGGCGGGGAGCAGGCCACAGGAGGAGCGCCTGCGCCCCGCGTCGGTCCGAGCAGGAGGGCGCCGGCTCGGACGTCGGTGGATCAACACCCGTTCGTCGTGAATGCGTCGGACCGCGATCGGAGTAAGGAGGCGCAGTCGGCCTGAAGCAGACCGCGGCCGAGCGCTTACCCGATGCGAAGGAAAGGGCTCGCCGGAGGCGCGCGGGAATGGAGCGGAGAAGAAGAGGACGACGCGGCGGGGAGATCCGGAGGCAACGCCACGAACTGAACGACCGACTCGCCCGGCGCCATCGGCTCGCCCACGGCGACCACGGCATCCGATGCCGCTTGACAGGACCAGGCACAGAGCGCGTTGTGCGGGAGCGCCTCGGTTGAACCATGATGCGCATGGCCCACGGCCTTTCCCGCATGCCCAAACGCACAGGTTGCCGCCAGGATCACCAGCGAGGCATACACCAGGCCCACAAATCCGACGAGACAGACACGTTGTTGAGACGGACCAGACTGGAATAACACTCCGCCACCTCTCTCCTGTTGCTATACGCTTCCGGCGACGGTCTGTCTACCGACCACTGCTCACAGATGCCACATAAAGCGAGGGGGAGCTGCGCCCATGACTCAAGACGATGACACACGTGAGCGGGCGGCGGGCGAACGGCCTGACGTGTCGGGTGAGAGCGCAGTCCCACGCAGCGGCTTGCGGCGATTCCCGCCCGTGAGGGATGTTCGTACAGCGATCTTCGGAGCCGAATCACCCGCCTCCCCGGCTCTCAAAAAGAGGTCGCGCCCGACATTTGCTCTCCGGATCGTTTACGCGGGTCGCGTTCACTCGTCTAATGATTCACGGGCCCACAATGGTGTGTCCAGAACAAAGGAGGCCACAGTGAAGATGTCCATACCCACGAACGTCGCCACGGTGTTGATTCTAGCGGGTGCAACGCTCGGTTTCGGCACGATGCCCGCCGGAGCGGAAGAGTCGGAGTGGAATCGAGGCGGCTTGTCGATCGGTCCCCGGTTTGCCGCCATCAACCCGAACGACGGCACCTCCCAACCATTCGGCGGCGCGCAAGCGCGGCTGCCCCTCGGCGATGTCCTGGCGATCGAAGCTTCTGCCGATGCGCGGCGAAACATGTCCGATGGCAATGCCAAGGTCTGGACGGTCCCCGTCCAACTCTCCGCGCTCATCTATCTGATTCCGAAGGGGCCGATCAGCCCGTTTGTGCTCGGCGGCGCCGGCTGGTACTACACCGTGACTCAATCGTCGGACCGGCTCAAGGACTCCCAGCATCGATTCGGGCTCCATGCCGGCGGAGGGCTGCAGTGGTGGCTCAATCGAGGCCTCTCGATCGACGGCACGTATCGATACCTATGGATCGAGCAACTTGAATCCAAGGATGCGGCCTTTAGAGACAAGAAATTCGACGATAGCGGGCACATGTTTACAGTCGGAGTGAACTTCCATTTCTAACCGGTTTAAACCACGATCGCCCACGTAGCACGTCAGGCAGGCTAGTCTAGCCCGCATGATTCACGAAGACTTCTACGACAACCGCCGAGACGCCGCTCGATGCTACGGTGAGAACGATTCAGTCGCGGTGGGATGTGAGAAACTGTTCCAGTTCCTTCAACACGCGAATCCTGTCCTGTTCTCGACTCAGCGCCTGATCGGCCAGGGAAAGTTCCACATATCGATAGGTCGTGACATTCGCCGCTTTCAGCGCCTCGGCCATGTCGCGGCCATGCGACACCGGCACCGCCCGGTCCATGGCGCCGTGCATGAGCAGCAACGGTATACGAATCTCCTTCGCATGAAAGACCGGCGACGTGTCGCGGAGCCGCTCGCGGTCGTTCCACCAGGAACCGATACGCAGTTCGACCACCGGTCTCTGATTCAGGTACCAACGGCTGTCGGACACGACTTGCGGCAGGTCGGTCACCCCGCCAAGACTGACCGCGCAGCGATACAAATCCGGCTGCTTCACCGCGCCCATCAAGGCCGCATACCCTCCGTATCCTGATCCGACGATACAGATCCGGTGTGCGCTTGCGAGTCCGGAGCGAATCGCCCATTGCACCGTATCGGTCACGTCGTCCTGCATCTCGAGCCCCCAGCGCTGGAACCCGGCCCGGAGCAACTCATCGCCATACCCCTCGGTCCCCCGAAACCGCGGGGCCAGCACCGCCCACCCGCGGCTCACAAACCACTGCGTCCAATAATTGAACGCGTCGCGGCCTTGCGACGCCGGTCCTCCATGGGGAAAGACAATCAACGGAAGCTCACGAGGGTCTCGATCTTTCGGAACGGTCAGGAATGCAGGGACTTCTTTTCCGTCACGCGCCGTAATGAACGTCTCCCGCGACGATGCCAACCCGGCGTCCTCAAGGTCGGGGTACGACTTGCCGAGCAATACCATCCGCCCGTCGTGTTCATCGAACAGCGACCATTGCGGAGGATGCGCCGTGCTGCTCGATTTCACGACGTGAAGCCGCCCGTCGTCGCTGCTGCTGTGAATCACATTGACCCGCCCTGGAATCGCCCGATCGATGCGCGCTTGCAGCCGTTGCGCATCGAAATCCCAAAACAAAACCCGCTCGTCCGCCGCGCTGTACCGGACCCCGACTACTTTCTTGCGTCCAGGCGCATACACCAACTCGCCGGTTAAATCATGCGTCGCATCGGCGACAACGAGGAGACGGTCCACTCGACGATCGACGACGTTCATCTTGAAGATGGCCGCCTTGCCCTGATGCTGATCTCTCACATAGAGCCAGTCCGGGGCGGCATCGAAGGCCAGGGGCACCATGCCGGTTTCTTTCGCCAGGTCATACTCCACCAACTCACGCCAGAGCGTGGATTCCGGCACCTTGTACATCACCCGCACGGTGGTGCCGAATTGGCCGACGCCGACCCTCAACCGGCCTTCGCGATCGGCAATCCATTGCAACACATTGCGTACCCCGGGCTGCAGTCCTGGATTGGTCTGCACCAACGTCCGCTCGCCGGAATAAATATCCACGTTATAGACATCAGGAGAGTTCGGACGCTCCAGGTCAAGCGCAAGCAAGACATGCCTGGGATCGCCTGGAATGGTGCCCACCAGGCGATCCTGAAATTGCGGAAAGTGTTTTTTTCCGAAGATTGAGGGAAAGGAACTTACCTTGAGGAGATTGCCGTTCTGTTGCGTTCCATCCCGGTTCACCGCCAACAGTCGGGTCTCCTGTGAATCGACACCCTCACGTGTGTCCGCAAAACGCACGCTCACCAACACCCGTTCGTCATTGGCCCATCGGAACCAGGTGATGACATATTCCTGGTTGTCCGTGGAGAGAACTCGATGCGCATCCTGCCCCGTCACCGTTTGGGTATCCAGATAGGTCTTCCCCTCGTGGTGACGAAGCACGGCGAGGTGCCGACCCGAGGGGGAGAGTTGGATGGAGGCGATACGGGGGAGTGAGGCGAAGGCTTCGACAGGTGGAGCCGGGGGGCCGGAATCGGCATAGACCGGTACCACGCTCCAGACAAGCACAAAAAAAATGAAAAGTCCGTACATGGCCGGCACGGTCTATCCCTGAAGTAACCAGGACATGTCCATATCCGGGAATACCCGACGACCTTATTTATCACATGTTCGGACGGCGAGCGTCCATCCTATTTTTCGAGCAGCCTCACCCTGCGAGGGGCGACCCATGGCCGTTTCGCCGCCTTTCGCGAATGCGCGCAGCAGGAGCCCATCCGACGATGGGCCCCTGCGTGCCATGCGAGCACGCCGCCTGGAGCCTGCTTCCACAGCCGGTTAGAATTTGTACTCGACTCCTCCAAACGCGCTGATGCCCAATCCCGCGTTGGCATACCGATTGAACTGATCGTTCACCACCACCGCGCCGGCATAGGTCTTGTCGGTCAAATTACGTCCTTCGGCAAAGAGCGTCCAGTGTTCATCAACGTTCCATCCAGAACGCAGATTGATAAGCGCATAGGAGGGGTTCTTGATGGTGTTTTGATAGTCCGTATAAAAACCGGACAGCGACCATTCGATATTCGGCGCGATCCACCAGCCGGACGGATGGTCGTACCGGAACTCCACGTTCAGGCTATGTTCCGGCGCGCCGGCGACCGTATTCCCATCCTTGGCGATCAGTACATTCGGCCCCACCGCTCCGCCGCCCCGCACATCGTCGGTGAATTTGAAACGCGACCAGGTGTAGGCCACACGCGTCTGCAGGCTGTCCTCTCGTCCGGCTCCGCCTTGCGCGAACAGACCTTTCCCCAAGACCATCCCGCCACCGGCTTCCACGCCGGTATGCCGCGTGCCGTTCGCATTTTGGAACGTTCCTTGGTTGTTGATGATCGAGGCCAGAATTTCTTTCTGCATTTCCAAGTTGTAGACGGTCACATCCCAGGTGTAGCGCTTGTCCGCTGATGTTCCTCGGTGACCGAGCTCCAATTGCCATGCCCGCTGAGCATCGAGGTTCAAGAAGCCTGCATTCGGCGTGCCGTTCGCATTAACCGAGGAGAGCAACTCCAGATTGAGCGGCGCCTCATAGGCCCGGCTGGCGTTGAAATACAATTGCGAGGTCGGCGTTGTGCGATACACGAACCCGAGCTTCGGGCTGATCGCATCGAAATGCTGTAATGGCCGGTTCGTGCCGGTCGGCGTGGACGGCGTATTGGGATTGAAGGGATTCCCGGCCGGCCCGAAATTGTCCACCGTCGCCTGACGCCCCGTGTAATCCCACCGGCCGCCGATCACGATGGTGAAATCCTTGGTGGCATCAAACGCATCTTCTGCATACATCCCGAAATACGTCGTCTTGGCCGTATAGTTCTGCGTCAGCGCCCCGATACTGCCGTTGATGTTCACGAACCGCTGCTGCCGCTGATTGCCGTATCGCGGCTGGAATCCGGCAACGAACGAGTTGTTCTTACCGAACAACGAGTTGGAGTTCACGTACCGGAACTCACCGCCGACGTTATTATTCTTCTGTCGGATCGTCTGAAAGATAGGATGGTCCACATACTGGTTCGAGAAGTAGGGAATGATCTCAAAATACTGGTTCGGAGCGAACTCGTTGTGGTACGCGATTCCGATACGCTGCAGGTTATAGTACCGCCCGTAGTTACAGACTTGGTTATTCTGATTACACGCAAAAAACGGCGGAGTGCCGGGAGGGCTCTGCCCGCCCGCCTGCTGCCGGTTTTGAAAGAGCTGTCCCGTGGTCAACGATCCAGGAATGCGCTCCGCCACATTCGCCTGCAGAAAGTAGGCGCGGATCTCCTGGTGGTTGCCGAGCTGAATGCCGATGTTGGCATTGATGCGCTCTCGCGCCTGTTGGCTGTTATCCTGAAAGCCATCCTGGCGATTGCCCGACACGCTGATGTAGTAATCCATCGTCGCGCTCATGTTGCCCACCTTGAAGGGCTGCAAGACCTTGCCGCTGGACACCTGGCCGCTCACCATGCCGAAGCTGCCGGCCAGCATGCGCATCTGCAAGGTCGAAGCGCTGTAACCGGTGCGCGGCACGAAGTTGATCGCCCCGCCGATGCTATTGGCTCCATACCGCAAGGCGTTCGCGCCCTTATAGACCTCGATGCGTTCGTATGCCAGGAGGTCGATCGATTCAAAGTCCGAAAAGCCGTCGGCATCGCCGAAGAAGATGCCGTTGATCAGGATGTTGATGCCTCGATGGTGGAAATTATTGCGTAATGAGGTGCCACGGATCTGAAACTGTCCTTCATCGGCGCCGAACCGCGATTGAAAGCGAACGCCGGGGGAGAACTGCAGTACGTCTTGAAGATTGAGGGCCCGTGATTCGGTGATCTGTTTTTCTTCGATCAGGATGTTGCTCCCTGGCCTGCGCGCCAGGTCCTGTTTCACATCCTCGACGTTTTCGATTCGTTTGCCCTTCACCTCAACCGGCTCGACGATGACAACCGGCACATCCTGATCGGACGGTTGATCTCCAGCTCGCGCCGCAGACGGTTCGATCCCCACAACCAACGCGGCGGCCAGACAGACCGCTACCGCGCCTCGACTCCACAACGGTACTGACTTCATCTCTCGATTCCTCCTGCATACATGAATAAAAAGACACGATGATATTGACTGAGCCCCCTAGAACCCTGACCCGTTAATGAGCGTGATGCCCTGCACCTGACGAGGCGGCGCCTGAACCGACGACATGATCCAGCAGTACTCCCTGCTTCAATCTCCGGCGGATAGCCTGCACCTGCGAAAAATCCTCGATTGGATTGCCGGCCAACGCGACAAAACTGGCTTCATACCCTTCCTCGAATCGGGCGATGCGACGGTCGGGGAAAATCGCAGCCGGCGTGTCCTCACACCACATCTTGAGCAGCGTCAGGTTGTCGAAGAGATGAAACCTGTCCAGCTGCATCACTTCCGCCAGCGATGTCTCGGCATGGTCGCTGCCGACTACCACGCGCACACCCACACGATGAAGTAACGCGATGTTGTTCTTGAGAACCTGTGCCGATGATGCATCCGGCGCCGCCAGTTGATGATCGCTCGGCCCGGTTGCGTGCGCAGCGTGATGCCCGTGGGGGTGATGTCCCGGAACAGAAGGCATGGCGCTTCCCGCCACAGCGGTGGTCACGACCCGCACGTGGCGTTCCAAGGCCAACCGCGCATCGGCTTCCGTGAGCCGGGCAGACTCCACATCGGCGTCGCTCTTCACCAGCCATCCCGGCACATGCGCCAGTTCGTCGACACCTGCGTGAACTGCCCGGCGAAAATCCGCTGCCGTCTCGACATGGGCCGTCACCTGCAGCCCCGCAGCGTGGGCCTTCGCGACAATTAGTGACACGAGTCGCGGATGGAGCCCGCTTCGTCGCGGGGACTGTCCGGACGTTCCGGTCGCGTCCTCGTCTTCCGAATGCACCAGGTACACTTTCAGGAAGTCAGGCCGGCCACTCGTGATCACCGGCCATTTCGTTTCCAGATCGGCCTCGGTGTCGAGTACGATGTACGACTGGCCCTCAAACCATCCCCGCTCGATTGGCCCGATCACCGGCTCATACCGACTGACGCGCAAGACATCCTCATACAACGCAACGGGATGGCCGCCCCGCCCAGTCAGTCCGGCATGGGCGAAGGTCGCATCGATGCTCGTCGGTTGATTGACGGCGCGTCGAATCTGCAATGCAAAGTCCCGAACGTTGTTGGGATTTTTTACATAGAACACGCCGTCCTTGAGATACCGCTCGGCTACCGTCTGAACATTCCACGGACCTTCCACGTTGTGATTGTGCGCTTCCCCGAACGGCGGCACGACGAACAGGCCGGACAAATCCACCGTCTCGACTCGTCCCTGCGGCGGGGTGCGCGTCAAACGTCCCTGCACTGAATACCAGGTGGTAGGCTGAAACCCCTGGCCGTCGAACCATCGGCCGTTGATGAACGCATAGGAATCGCTCCCGGACGGCCCCGTCCGGTGCGAGGCCTTCGACGACGAGGATAGGTCCGTCCCGCACGCACAGCCGGCCAGCACAATAACCAGACACAATAGGATGCGACTCATAGGTCCTCTCATCCGCTCACAACAGACCGCATCGGCCGTCTCACCGGCCGATCACGGTCTTTGCAGCGCACACCTCAGACGGTCAGGTTCATCTCCTGCGTCTTATTGTTTTGCACCAGCCGATCCAGCGAGGTGCGAAAGACCCTGAGGCTCCCGCGCCCGATCTTGGTACCCTCCAACCGCCCTTCTTCCACCCATCGATAAATCGTCCAACGGCTCACCGCCAACACATCCGCCGCCTCACCGACCCGCAAGAGTTGCTTGTTCATGGCAATCTCCTTCTTGATTACAGCAGCCGGGGGCATGGTCCATGTCCCCGGCGCTCTTTCTAAAAGAATCCCAACGTCACTCCGATATACACCGACCGGCCATAGCCGGGCAGAAACGCCTGCTTGTTGGCGTCAGGCGTGCTGTCCGCAATCGGTTGAGCGGCAGCCGCATATTTCTTGTCGAAAATGTTGTCGAGCTCGACATAGGTCTTCACAAACTTGATGAATCGGCTGTTATGCACAGGGTACGTGTAGTTCAGGTTGGTGTTCACGAGGAGATAGCTCGGAGAACCCAAGGTGTTATTGTTGTTGATGAAGAAGCTATCCGCCCAGGTGCCCTCGACCCACGCCCCAACACCAGACTTGGCATGGTTATAGGCGATCTTGCTGTTTAAGACATTTTTCTCCACAGCCGGCACCTGGTGGCCAGCCTGATTGATTTGCGTGATCACGCCACCGGCAGAAAATTGATCGGTAAACTTCACGTACTTGCTTTCCATGTGCGTAAACGCGCCGGTCCAACTCAATCCGGGCACCTCATCCGGGAGATATTTCCAAGCTAATTCGATGCCGCGGTATTGCGATTCGTCGGCATTGGTCGCAAAACTGCCGTTCGTCGTGGGGGACAACGGTACACTCTGATTGATGATTTCGTCTTTGAAGAAGATCCAGAAGCCGACCAGTTCGATATTGAATTGTTTGGTGAGCCAGGAATTCGTTCCGAGCTCGATGTTCAAATTCTTCTGCGGCTTCAAGTCCGGATTGAACCCGGGGTTGCCGTCCAGCGCGGTTGTGAGATTACCGAGGCCTGGGATCGCATAGCCGGTCGAGGCACGAGTCCAGACTCGCGTCTCCTGGGTGGGCTTGAAGGTGAGCGATACTTCCGGCGCAAAGTTATCGTACGTCTTATCCACCGCGACTCGACTGGCAAAGGTGCTGGTCGTCGCCGTCGTGGTGTAGTTGGTCACGATGCCGGAGATTCGAGAGTTTTCGTAGTTGAATCCCACCGCCGCAATCCACTTCGGGGCGAACTGTAACTCCTCCCGGAACCGCCCGCCGATATTTTTCTGGGTCAGCCTGGTCTGCTGTTGGAGCGGGCCGAACGTCGCCGTACGATCGTTCTGGTTGCGATAGCTTCCCCCCTCCTGCTCCATATAGTCGAAGAAGAAACCCACCGTGCTCCGAAGAGGCATCCCAAACAGCTCCCCATCATGGATGAGGTTTGAATAGTGCTTAAAATTCGGATTGATGTTGGTGCTGACCGGCTGATTGATATCTTTCACATCGTAATCGCCTTCGACCTGGAGCAACGTGTTGGCATTGATCTGCCGTTCATAGAGGCCTCCGACGATCGTCCGGCGGTCACGGCGTTTAGAGTGCAGCGTTTCAGGATTGGTGGTGGCGTTTGTAATGCCCCCGAGTTGGCGTTCGTTTTGATCGAACTGGCGTTGCGTCAGGCGCCCGGGGGAGCGGGCATCCAAGTCGTTATTGATCGCTTTGAAGTAAAAATTCTGTTTGTCGTCGATCTTAAACCGCAGATTCAAATTGATGGTGGCCGTATCGTACTCGCTATGCGGCAGGAACCCATCTTCCCGGGCATAACTGGCGAACAACGACGCATCCAGGTTGGTATATTCTTTCCCGATCGCCATCGCATATTTTTGATAGCCGTAGGACCCGCCTGTCACAAAGGTTTCCACCCCGTTGATGTCCTTCCCGCGCCGGGTCTTGAAGTGCACCGCTCCTCCCAACGCGTAGTTTCCATAAAGAGACGATGATGCGCCCCTTATCACCTCGGTACTTTCCATAAACCACGGATCGTGGATGTCCAGGCGGGATAACCCGTCCGACTGCGTCTGCCCGATGCCATCCTCATAAAATTTGACGTCCCGAACTCCGAATCCATTCTTCGAACCTGAGCCGCGAATAGACACTTGAAAATCCCGTGGCCCGTTGCGTTGACGCAGAATCACGCCGGGAATAGACTCCAGCGATTCCCGCATATTTCTGGTCGGTTGCGATTCCGTTTCGCTTCGTGGAGTCGCCGATAAGGTAATTCCTTCCGGACGCTTCACGACCCGGTCGCTGATGATGCTCACGTCGGCCAGTTCATATTGCGGGACCGGTTCGGACGCCTTTTCTGCCGATGGTTCCTGCGCCACCGCCGGTTGAACCGGCGCGACCACCGCGCCACTGGTTGCCGGTTGCTGCTGGAGTTCTTCCAACTCATGCAGGATGTTCTGCAATTGATCCCTCAAATCGCGCTCCCGCGCGCTCTTCTCTACCACCGCGCCGGCCGCGGCCTCTTCCTGAGAAAATGCACGGGTGGCGGTGAACGGCACGGCCACAATCAACGTAGACAGCACAATGAAATCAAACCGGGATAAAGACTGACGGGGCCACATACATGTCCTTCCGGCACAACTGTGCACACGACAGCAGAGATAGACCCTTCCCGCCCCTGTCTGGTCGGACGAGAAGAGAAGCTAGACGATCTAGCGATATAAAAAGGAATTAGGACTGAATAGGTGGCGCGCGAGAAGCGGCGTGGAAGCCCGCGCCGCCGGCGATGACGGTGTGATCGCGCTCGACAAACAACGCGACCACGAGGAACGGATGAAGCACCAGCGCGGACGCCTCGGCATCCGACGTGGGATTGGCCTGACAGGCCCAATTGCAGAAACTGGAGTGAGAGACCGTCCCGCCATGGTGATGGCCGGCCGGCATCGGGTCGGCATGCTCGAAGGCGCAGGCCATGGAAAAGGCGGCCAGGACCAGATAGATCCCCGCAAGAGCGGCCGCGAGTCCGGCAGAGGGCGTCTTCAGGCGACTCATGGCATCAGCCCCTGCAACGCATGCACCGCCTTGGGCGCATCCCACTCACGCGGTCCGACAGCGCGGCCCAGTAAGGCTCCCTGCCGATCGATGAACACCGTGGTCGGCAAGGCTCGCACCAGATAGGCTTGCGAGACATCCTGCTGTTCGTCGAACAACACGGGGAGTTGCACGTTGAGATTGGCCAGGAACTGCTTGATGCCGGCGCGCTGCAAGTCGGTCGTGATGGTCAGCAACACGAAGCGGTCGGGGTCCAGTTGCTGCCGCAGCCGCTCGAAGGCCGGCATTTCGTCTTTGCAGGGCCCGCACCAGGTGGCCCAGAAATTCACTACAACGACTTTCCCCTTCAAGTCTGCGAGTTGAACCGACCGGCCATCCAACGACGGTAGCTCAAAGGCCGCAGCGGCAGTGCCTGGTGCGACCCGCGCAATTTTCAACGCGGCGAAGGGATCGTCCGCCCATACAGGACCAGCCGTTGCGCCGAACACAATGGCCAACATCAGGCCCTTCAGCAATCCCGCTCGCATCATCATTCCAACCACAGGCCTACCCGATTACCGTGCCGGTTCAACCGTCGCCTTCACCGACGGCACCCGCAATGTCTGCGTCACAATCTTATGCCCCGGCATCCCATGCTCCATCCAGGCCAAGGCAAACAGACCTTGACTATTCACGGCCACGACCGGAGTCTGGCTTTTTCTGTCGTTTACTTTGTGCGGCGTCGTAAACGTGGCGCCACGATCCATCGAAACGCTCATCACCACATCCCGCTTGACCGGAGCCTGCTCCTCCCACACCACCACGATCCGTCCTTCCGGATCGACCGCAATCTGAGGATGGTCGGGAAACGTATTCTTCGAGACGTTCAACTTCCGCTTTTCAGAAAAGCTCTTTCCTCGATCGTCCGAAGAGGCGATGTAGACGGCGGGAACTTCGTCCGTTCCTTCGGTGTACCAGACGACGTAGAGGCGACCCTGACGGTCGACACCCATCGACGCCGGACGATGCGGGCAGGCCGGGAACACCCATTGATCGTGCCCGACGATCACGGGCGCCTCGAAGGTCTCCCCGTGGTCCGTCGAACGCGCCACCACAGTTTCACGAACATTGCCTTCGAAAATCTTCCGCCAGGCCACGTAGACCATGCCCTCGGGACCACTGGTCACCGCCGTGCGGCAGCAGACACAGGTGCCCTCGTCCACCTTGAGATTCTTCGTGATCGTCGCGCCCCGGTCCAACGAGCGGGCCACGTAGGTGCCGGGCTCCTTTTTCCCCTCGCGCTTATCGATCCAGGACAGGTGCAACCGTCCCTCCACATCCCGATGTAACGCATCGAAGGTATGTTGAATGACGCCCGGATCGTCGTTCACGAGCACGGAGGGTTGAAACGTCTTGCCGCCATCGATAGACCGGCTGAGCCGCAACTCCGTCGCGAGCGGCTGCTCCGGAGTGGATTTCGGATGCGTCAGACCCCAGGTGACAAAGACCTCGTCCCCGGAGACCACCAAAGTCGGCGCTTCCTGTCGCCAATAGGGCACGTCTTCCGGACGATTGATGCGCACCGGCGCTCCCATCGGCCCTCCTGCCTCTGTGCTGCGGGCGTAGAGAACCGACCGCACATCCTTCTCCTCTTCCATCCAAGCCAAGGAGACCTGTCCCTGTTTATCCACCTGCACGGACGGACCCACCAGGCTCTTCACCCTATGTTCGGTCACAACCTTCTGGCTGAATTCGAACGGCACAGCCGGCTCTGCATGGGCGACGGCCAACGGGATCGCCACCGCGAGGCACAGGGCCAAGAGCCCACTCATGCTTTTTTCAGACAGTCTCATCAGCGCCTTTTCCTTGTCACATTCATTTCCCGGATCCTCTGATGGTGAGATCGACGGCTCGTCCCCCTGCCCCCGGAGACACCGCAACCCCCGGAACCGACTCCATGGATTCTTTCAACGTCCGGGTGGGCTGGTCGGTCAGTTCGGTCCTCGGCACCGACGAGCGGCTGACGCCTTCTGGTTGTTGTTTCATTTGATGCAATTCCCGCTGAATGCGATCGCGCTGCTTCTGAAGCTCCTCAATTCGATGAGCCCGCTCAGACTCAGGAACGACTACAGGTATGTCCCCTGCCGACGACAACCCGCCGACGATTGAGAGGGCCGCCAATAGCCCGGCACCGACACACATCGGAACATCTGCTCGCCGAACACGTTTCTGCCGTCTTGCCATGATCGGGGCCCAACCTGACGAACTCGGTGCTGAACCATCATCCAGCAACTTGCCTTTCTCAAGAAATGGTCCTGGCTGAACGAGAGCGGGAATCCGCAGGATGGTCGACATGGTCATCCGGCGAGACCGCAGCAAGCGAAGCGGCGAGGCGTACTCCCGTATGTTGAGCTGCTGAGATTCACGACGCGACAAAGACGCGGCGCCTTTGCGTACGTCACCGAAACCTCCGCGGATCGCGAGAACAACGCTGGCCGCCATGTTCAACATCCTGTCAGCCATTCACCCTGCAACTGAGAGACAGACTGTCCCCCCGTCGTCACAGACCACACATCGGTCGTGGCGACGACTACAACAGAGCCCCTGCCTAGCCCGGATGGAACACGTCGCGGCCATCCTTGCTCCCGTCGGTTTCGTGAGCACTCTTTAGGAACAATGTTCTCGGTCGGCTCACGACTTCACCATTTGGAAGGACTTGGTCAGACCGAAAATGAAACTGGTCCCCTGCGCCAGGTTGTTGTTGGAATCCCGGGCAATGGGAATCTGCGTATAAAAATACAGGGAGGTCATTTTCGTGAGAGGAGAATCGATCAACCCTTCCAAGGTGACCTGAAACCCCGGGGAGAACGCCACATACGTCGACCCGGTGCCGGGCACTCGACGATTCGCAATGAGCGCGTCGACTACCGCCGGATCGACCCCGCCGCCATTACCCGTCGGAGCAGATTGCTCGAGAGAGGCACTGATATTGTCATGCGTCAGATACCGCCAGTTGACCTGTCCCATCAGCACCAACCACGGCAGCGTGACCAGATTGGCACCGATATTCACGTTATACTCATCCCCGAATTGATAGCCGTCGTTGTTCCGAAACGTATGGCGGTAACTGGCGTAGGAAAATTGACTCAGCCGGTGAGGGATCAGTTCGTATGTCTGGTACAGCGACCCAATCAACCCCACGTTGCCGCGTCCCAATTGCGTCGGCGACTCCATGACCTCTCCTACGCTGTCCCTGGTATGCGTGCTGCCGGTCGGAAGTTGAACGCCGAACCCTGCGACGAGCATGCTCCGCAGAGTCGGCAGAATGTTGTACTTCGCGGTCAGAATCATGTCGCCGACATTGTTGTCCCCAAAGTGCACCGGCTCGCCGTTTCCGTTATCCCCGCCCTCCCCTAGAGCGTCCATGTGGCGATGCGTCCGCCAGAGATACGGGATGGTGACCTGCACGGCGAATCGATCCGTAATGCCGTAGTTCAGATCGAAGGTCATCGTCTGAGTGATCGTGCGAGTTTCCTGATGGTGATCTAAGATCAGTCGACGCTGATCTTGGTTGATGGCAGGAATGATCCCCGACGTCCCGTCCAGCAATCGCATGGGGGTATAGTTGTAGATCGAATTAAACGTCAGCAGGCCGGCTTGGGGGACCTGCTGCTGCGATCCGATTACCACGAAGCAGGTCACGGCGCCGCAGGCTGCATGGGCCACCGGCAATGAGCCCAAGGTAACACTAAACATTCCAACGACACCGAACAGGGACACAAGGAACTTTCTACCCAGATACCGCATCTTGCACAATCCTTTCTCCAGTCACGGACGACGCAACGGCATCCTGCGCACAGACCGACCGGGGCCTCCGACACAGACTCCGTTCACGATGAATACAGACGGTGAGTCGATACAACGATTCAGGAACGAGAGGGTACGGGAGGGCCCCGTGATGTGCGCAGGGCACGACGTTCGGTCTGCAATGAATCAGCGACTTCGGGATCGACCAGGCCACTCAAGGGGACGTCGACGTGAAACAATCCCGTGACGGTATCGAGGTCTTGCCCGGCCGCACACATCCAGGAACACAACACGGTGCTGTGCACGCCGGCCCCATGATGGGCATGGTGTGCGACATGTTCCAGCGCGCGGGGATAGACAAGCCCCTGGAGCGCCAGCAACGAGCCGGCTAACAGAACACTCACCATGATGTGCTGCGTCCTGGTCATAGAACCTTAACGAAGCGCCGCGGCCTTCACGGACGCGGCGCCCTGAATCCGGCTGACGATGTCCTGGATCTTCGCCTCCGTCAGCAACCCGCCTTTGATGTATTCCTGCACCACACCGTGCTGATCGATAAACACGCTCACAGGTAAGCCGAAGACGCCATACTGATTGGCCACCTTATTGTCCCGATCGAGCAACACGGGAAATGTATGCTTGTAACTTTGTATATGCTCCCGAACTCTGGCTTCATCTTCCAATTCATTCACCGCCAACACGACAAACCCCTTCTCCCGCAGCTGATCGTAGACCGTCTGCATTGCGGGCATTTCCGTCGTGCAGGGCTTGCACCAGGTCGCCCAGAAATTGAGAAGGACGATCTTGCCCCGGTACTGCTCAAGCTTGTGCGATTTTCCGTCGAGATCCATCAACGAGAATTCACTGGCAGGCATCCCCGCCGCCGGTGGTCGCGAGCCCATCGCCCAGACCGTGCCGGCAAGACCGGCCACAAGCACCACAGCGACGACCAGGCTTTTTCGCAAACCCTCGACTGACAGACCGTTCATGATGCCCCCTCTACTCGTTCACAGGCCCTAGCCCGCATGATTCATGAGCGCTTCTGCTGCAATCGCGGATTCGCGGCTGCGACAGACCTGTCGGTGGGCGGGCTCGCCGCTCGGTCGGTCGACATCCTGTTCAAGGATGCCTCCCTTCCTTACGGCTCCACGCGCCCGTCTCGCGTCGCGACTCCGCCATTTCGCGACGAACCGTCATGAATAATCCGGGCTAGATACCGATCGGCCTACCGGCCTAGCATCCTGCTAGCGATTCAAACTGTAACTGACCGGCAAATGCAGCACGACCATCGGCGCGGTCAATTCATGCTTCATGTGCAGAGGACAGGCGCGCCGCACCGCTTCCATCGCCGCCTGATCCAACGACTCATGCCCTGAACTTTTCACCACCTCGACATCTTTGAGTTGGCCGTCGTTGCGGATCGACACCTTCAAGACGACCTTGCCTTCCCAGCCATTCAAGCGTGCCGTGCTGGGATAATGCCGGAGTTCGATGATGCGACGATGCAGCGACTCGGCCAACCAGCCGTAGTCGGCTTTGGCGGCAGGCCGCGGCGTCGCCACGCGCGCCACGACTTGATGTTCTTGTAACGTCGCCGGATCCGGCTGCGCAGCGGCCGCCGGCGCAGGGGCGGCAGCGACCGGTTCAGCCGGAGAAGGAGGAGCAGGTGCCGGCTCACTGACGGATGCGACGGCCTCCACGGCCGGAGCGGGACTCGGCGGAGCCGGCTCAGACGCCGGAGCCGCCTGCACGACCGGCGCACTCGCCGTGACGATCGGTTCCGGCCTCGTCTCCATGACCGCCGGCGCACTCACCACCGCCTGCGCCTGATAGGTCTGCGCCGTCACCGGCGCTGCCTCCACCACCGTTTGTTCGACGGCCGCAGCCGTTTCCCGTACCACTTCAGCCGGCACCGCCGCTTGCATCAACGGTTCCGTTTTCTGGATCTCTTGCGGCTCGAGGGGCTTCGCCTGTACCTGCACCACTTCCCTGGTCGGCTGAATCTGCTCCTGAGGACGAACCGTTTCGACGACCGGCTGCACCTCACGTTGGATCGCCTGCGGCACCACCCGGGTTTCGACCTGGCGTTGCACCGGCTGAGGCGGCGGCACGGCGCGCACCGGCTCCGGTCGCGGCTTCACGGGTGTCGGAGCGGGAGGCTGCACCTGCGGCACCGGGGCCGGCTCTTCCTGGCGCACCACTTCGCGCGGGGCCTCGACCAGCGCCACATCCCACTTGAACGGCTCTTTCTCCGCGATCATGGCCATTTTCGGCATCAGTCCGAATGCAGCGAGGGCGAGACAGGCGTGCAGCAGGAGCGAGGCTCCCCACCCTGTCATCGATCGCTTGGGTTGCCACGATTGCGCCACGAGCACATTCTCCATGGGACACGTCCTTTCGAAACGATTCGTTCCGCCCTTACTTGAACATCACCTTGGATACGGATCCGATCGGCACTTCGACCTGGCCGAAATCCGATTCTCCCTTGAAGCTGCCGCTGACAGCGGGCGTAAACTCCCCGTTCTTGCCGTTGATCAACGTCACCGTCATGGCCGGCGCAGTCTTGTCGGCACCGGGCTTCATCTCGATCTGCTTGATCTGGTCGAACTTGATGTTGACCGTCGCCGTGCCGCGCTTGGCCGGCAGGTGCCGCAACTCATGCGGGACGAACGAGGTTTCACTCATTTTTTCTTCCCAATAGAAGATGCCGTTCTTCAACTCGGTCTCGACCCCCTGCTGGTCGGTCACGGCCATGGTGAACGACTTGTCCGCCTTTCCATCCGCGGCGGACACGCCAGGCGCCCACAGCATGAGCGCCAATCCCACCAACCCATACAGCCCCATTCGTCCCACCCGTTGATCCACCTGCGTCTTCATGAGTCCTCCCCTTGCTCGTGCAGAATGCTGAAAAAGTCCGTCAGCTTCGTTCTCGCGGCGTTCAGAGCCTCACCGTGCGGGAACAGTACGCTTCACCCCTGCCCTTGCTGCGGCCTTGCCGGACGGCCTTTTTGAGCATCCTGCGAATTATTCCGTCGTTGTCGTCGCACTTCCGGACCGCGCTAGGGTGTCACCACGCGCGACAATTGCCCTTGTTGCACGATAATTCTGTTATGCGGAAAGGCATGTTCGGTCCAGCCCAACGCGACCGTTCCACTGTCGTGGATAGCCACGGTCGGATGCTCGGCCTTCGAGCCGCGGCTCAAGGTCTGCATCGGGCCGAATGTCTGCCCGCGATCGTCGGAAACCCGCATTACCACACGCTTTCGCACCCCCGTCACTTCTTCCCACACCGCCACGACCCGGCCATCCGGATGGACGGCCATGTGAAGGTTGTCCGGCAGAGAGGTGGTGGCGTTGTGCAGCGCCACCGGCGCGGAAAACGTCGCGCCCTGATCGTCCGATGTTGAAATGAAGAGGCGCGGCTGTTCGTCCTTGCCCTCGGTGTACCACCCGATATAGAGGCGTCCCCGACCATCGAATGCGATCGAAGGGCCCCGATGGGGACAGGCGTCAAAGACCCATCCGTCCCGACTGACGACGGTCGGCGGGGAAAACGTCCGGCCCTGGTCGATTGAATGCGCAATCACAATATCCCGCACATTACCCTCGAAGGTCTTGCGCCAGACAGCCCACAGCGACCCATCCGGTGCCTGCGCAAGCATCGGGCGACAACAGGGACAGGCCATCCCGTCGAGAACGAGATTCTTGCCGACCGTGGCGCCATGGTCCCGGGAGCACATGAACAGAATGCTCGCCCCGCTTCGGTCCTTGTTCCGCCCATCCAGCCAGGCGACAAAGACCTCGCCATTGTTGCCGGCAATGACATGCTCGAAGGTATGCGAGATGGCCAAGCCATCGTCATTGACCTGCACCGGCGGCTGAACAGGCATGCCCCCCGCGTCCAATCGCGCGAGGCGGAGATCCGACGCGAATAATGCGCCGGGGGTCTTGTTGGCAGAGGACCAGGTGACGAACTGTTCTCCGTCACCGCCCATGGCAAAACCCGGTGATTGATGCACGGCTTCCGGCCCGGCACCCGGCGGATTGACAAGCACCTGTGTGATTGCCGAATGATCAGTAGGAATCGCTGCCGTCTTCACTTCCCCCTGCACCCCGTTTTTTTCAATCCAGGCCGCGTGCAGCCTTCCATCGCGATGAAACCGAAGTGTGGGGGGAGAGAGCGCCGCGGTGGACTGGACGAGTGTCAGCGGCGCCCCAAGCGTCGTGACAGCCTCGGATTCCTTGTGGGCAGAGGCTCCGCTGCTGAAGCCCACGAGGGCCAGCAAGGCCGCAGCACCACACACAGCCACGCCGATCTCACGCACAGGGACCATCACAGTGTCCTCGTATTCCGACGATCTGAAAGAAGGAATGCACCCACAGCATGCGAGACACCTCGCCGAACTGTTTCCTCAGACTCTGCGACATCGAGTCACGGAGCGAGACAGGCACAACGGAGACTTGGATTAGGCGAACAGGGGTGGAGCGCGGGGACGACTCGGAGCGACTAACTGAGGCAAGAGCACAGTGTCAGAGCGGAACGAAGCGTCACCGGCCACGGTGAGCAGGTGCGTCGAGTGAACGGAGGTCACCACATGGACCCCGGCCGTCGCACACATCCAGGCACAAATGCCGGATCCATGCATCCCGGCATCGTGATGCGCGGCATGTTGGAGTTCGTGCGCGACCGCGCTTCCGGTCGTCACCGCCAATAAGGCAATGACGGCGAATGCGACCACCCAGACGATGCTTCTAAAACGGGAACTTCGCATAAGGAAAGGCCCAGAATCTGGGCTGCATGCTAACAAACTGACCGACGGAGCGTCAACGCAACTTTTGGCCTCCAAGGGCCATTCGGCCGGGGCCGGTTACGGTCCGCCCATACCGATGATGCGCTCGACCCGCTCGTCGCGACCGCCAAGGTCCCGATAGCGCCGGTATTGCGCCAGCGCACGCCCCATGTCCTTGCGGTGGAGCTCGTAAAAGACCCCGAGGTTATAGTGGGCCTCCGCCGATTGAGGCTTGAGAGCCACCGCCCGCTCGTGCTCCTTCTCCGCCTCCTCCAGCCGGTTCAAGCTGGTGTAGACCATGCCCAGATTCAAGTGCGCTTCCGCATATTCGGGACGATACCGGATCACTTCCAGAAATTCCCGCTCCGCCTCGGCCAGCAGGCCCTGACTCCGATAGACAAACCCCAGGTTGTAATGGGCATCGACCAGATCGGCCTTGACCGCAATGGCTTCCTTGAATGCGGCGGCGGCGGCGTTGAGGTCGTTGCCGCGCTCGGCCAGTCGCCCGAGGAGATACCAGGCATCCGCATGCCCGGGGTTCGCCTGGGTGAGACGGGACAAATACTCGCGGGCCAGCTTGAGGTCACCTTGGCTGTCGTAGAGACTCGCCAAATGATACAGGGCCTCGGCATGGTCAGGACGCACCCGCAGGAGAGACTGATACATCTTCAGGGCATTGGCGCGATCATGCCGCGCTTCATAGAGGCGCGCCAGATCCAGATGGGCTTCTTCATTTCCGGGTGCGATATCCAGCGCCTGCCGCAGTACCCCCTCCGCGTCGCTGCCGCGTCCTTGCGCGAGATACACATCCGCGAGATCGTTCAAAATCTCCGCGGAAGCCGGCCCCAATTTCAGCGACTGCTTGTAGGCCTGGATCGCCTCGTCGGGATTGCGCTTGCTCTGAAAATACACAAGCCCCAACACATGGTAGGCCTCGGCCAGCTTGGGATTTTGTACGAGCGCCTTCTTCAACGCCTCGATCGCGCCGTCGGCATTGCCTTCACGAAACAATGTAACGCCCCGCTCATAACTGCGCCGCGCCGAGTCGGACGACGCGGAGGAAGCGGCCGACACTTCAACGGGTGCCAGGAAAACAATCATGGAGAAGAGCGGAACGCTCGTGATGAGACTGAGAGAGAAGGTGGCCCCTTGCCGCATCGAAATCCGCAGTGGAATCCGTGGGTGACCTTCGCCTGTAGAGCCGGCGAAGCGATGAGCCTCACTATAGATCGCAGCGCAGGCGAAAGCAACGAGAGGAGGCGCGGTGGCTCCGTTCATTGCAGAGCAGTTGAGACCTCCGGCGCTGTTTGGGTAGGATTCCCCTATGGATTCCTGTATACTCCGCCGCCGAGCCTATGCTCAGAGGGTGAGTCTCGCCCGTGAGAAGGCTCAAGTGAATAAAGGTACGTCTGCATGTTGACCCAAGTCCTGAACATCATCTTCGGAAGCAAAAACGACCGCGAGATCAAAGCGTTGCGCCCGATCGTCGAGCGTATCAACGGACTCGAGTCCAGCCTCACACCCTTGTCCGACCAGGCATTGGCCGAGAAGACGCAAGAGTTCAAAAAGCGTCTCGAAGACGGAGAGACGCTGGAAGACATTCTGCCCGAAGCGTTCGCCGTCTGCCGGGAAATGTCCCGCCGCCGTTTGAATATGCGGCATTTCGACGTGCAGCTCATCGGCGGCATGATTCTGAATAAAGGCCGGATCGCCGAAATGAAGACCGGTGAAGGCAAAACCCTGGTCGCCACCCTCCCGCTGTATCTCAATGCGCTGGAAGGCAAAGGCGCCCATCTGGTCACCGTCAACGATTACCTGGCCAAGCGCGACGCGCAATGGATGGCACAGCTCTATCACGCGCTCGGTCTCTCCGTCGGCATTATCCAGCACGATGCGTCCTTTCTCTACGATCCGACCTATGAAGCGTCGGACAAACGCCTGCAGCACCTGCGACCCTGCACCAGGCATGAGGCCTATCGCGCCGAGATCACCTACGGCACCAACAACGAATACGGGTTCGATTACCTCCGCGACAATCTGATCGTCAGCGACCTGAGCCAATGCGTCCAGCGCCCGCTGAACTTCGCCATCGTGGACGAAGTGGACAGCATTCTGATCGACGAAGCGCGCACGCCATTGATCATCTCCGGTCCGACCGATCAAACGACCGATCTGTACTACCGCATCAATTCGATCATCCCGCAGCTCAAGGCGGAGCACGACTATACGATCGAAGAAAAGACCAAAACCGCCTCGCTCACCGAAGAGGGCAACGTCCGTGTGGAGAAACTGCTGGGCGTGGACAACCTCTACGACCTGCAGCACATGGATCTGGTCCACCACGTCGTGAAGGCGCTCCAGGCCTACTCACTCTACAAGCGCGATGTCGATTACGTGGTCAAGGACGGCGAAGTCATCATCGTCGATGAGTTTACCGGTCGGTTGATGCCGGGCCGTCGGTGGAGCGACGGGTTGCACCAGGCCGTGGAAGCCAAAGAAGGCGTCAAGATCGCCAACGAGAACCAGACCCTGGCTTCCGTCACCTTCCAGAACTACTTCCGTATGTACAAGAAGCTGGCCGGCATGACCGGCACGGCGGACACGGAAGCGGGAGAGTTTGCCAAGATCTACAATCTGGACGTCAACGTGGTGCCGACCAATCGGTCGATGGTCCGCAAGGATTACGCCGACGTCGTCTTCCGGACGGAAAAAGAAAAATTCACGGCGATCGTCGAGGAAATTAAGGACTGCAATGAACGTGGGCAGCCGGTCCTGGTCGGCACCGTCTCCATTGAAAAATCCGAGCGGCTGTCCGGCTACCTGAGCCGAAACGGCGTGAAGCACAATGTGCTGAACGCCAAATTCCACGAGAAAGAAGCGGAGATCATCGCGCAAGCGGGCCGCAAGGGCGCCGTCACCATCGCCACCAACATGGCGGGCCGCGGCACCGACATTCTCCTGGGCGGCAACGCCGACTTCCTGTTCAAACGCATCCTGTACCAGGACGAAAACCTGACGGACGCACGTAAACAGGAAGTTTTCGACCAGATCAAGGACGATTGCGAAAAGGACAAGCAGGAAGTGGTCGCCGCCGGAGGGCTGCATATCCTCGGCACCGAGCGGCACGAAAGCCGCCGCATCGACAACCAGCTCCGTGGCCGCGCCGGCCGCCAGGGCGATCCGGGCTCCTCGCGCTTCTACCTGTCGCTCGAAGACGATCTGATGCGCATTTTCGCCTCCGAGCGCGTGTCCCAGTTGATGCTCAAGCTGGGCATGGAAGAAGGCGTGCCGATCGAACACGGGATGGTCACCAGAGCGATCGCCAACGCACAGAAAAAAGTCGAGGCGCACAACTTCGAAATCCGCAAACAGCTCCTCGAATACGACGACGTGATGAACAAGCAGCGGGAAGTGATCTACCAGCACCGCCACGCCGTGCTGGCCGGCGAGCACATCCAGCAGGATATTCACGACATGATGCGGGACATCGTGAACAACTTCGTGGAGACCTACTGCCCGGCCGACCAATACCAGGAAGAATGGGACTTCAATGGCCTCGGGGAGGCCTTGCAGGGCCAGTTCGCCCTCGACATCACCCAGGGCAAGGGCAGCGTCGCCGACCATTTCAAAGACGTCGGCCGGGATGCGCTGATTGAGGACATTCAGAACCAGGTCCGGCGGGCCTACGACCACAAAGAACAGGAACTCGGCTCCGAGCTGATGCGGTATCTGGAAAAGATGCTGCTCCTTCAAGTCATCGACCACCACTGGAAAGATCACTTGCTGGGCATGGACCATCTGCGAGACGGCATCGGCCTGCGTGGGTATGGGCAGAAGGACCCGCTGATCGAGTACAAGCGCGAAGGGTTCGACATGTTCTCGTCCATGATGGACCGGATCAAGTCGGATGTGCTGGAGCGGATGTTCCGCGTCCAGGCCGTGCGGGGCGAGCAACCGCCTCCTCCCGCACCCGAACCGACCCCGCCGCCGCGCATGGTACTCAACCGCAGCGACGAACCGGCCACGCAAACCGTCCAGAGCCAGGCGGACAAGACCGGTCGCAACGATCCCTGCCCCTGCGGGAGCGGAAAAAAATTCAAGAAATGCCACGGGGCGTAGCAACGCAGGCCATCTCGCCATCGTCAGTGAGATGGATTGGCGAAGCCCCTTGGCGCTTGGACAATGACGCTGGAGTCCTCATCTAGAAGGCTCTGGTTCATCCGCCCGACCGCCCCATCGGCCTGTCCCTCAACCACGCCAAGAGATCTTCGCCTGTTTGCAGACGTCTCTGGAGACTGCCCCATCGCCCGTCTTCCCCCGCCTCTCAAGCTAGGCTCGTTATGCTTTGCGCTCCACATCCTGCGCAACGGCTCAGCCACGTTCGTCCGTCCATACACGAGACGATGTGAATCATCCCAGGCACTCGCCCGGCCCCTCGGACAGGCGCAGGCGTCATTCTAACGATTCAACGCATCTTGGATGGGCCCACCAGCGGCAGAGCGCAGACAACCGGGCAGACCATCAGTCGAATACCAGCCGGTTGGCCTCATCATCAGACACGCCCGACTCCACATCCCTTCATTTCGGTGGACACATATCGAAGAACAGACGGACAAGCGGACAGCGATATCCTCGCAGCCAAGGTCGGCAGTGGGAAAAAATCAATTTGACTTGATCGAGCGAAAAAATGGCCGCAGAGTATCGTTGAACGCCGTGGGCCTCCTCGGTACAGGCTGCGGGGTTCGTTGTGACGACCGACTGCCACAGAATCATCGCCGCAGGGGAGGGCCTGATGTTTTGCCTCGTGTACGCCAGTTCCGCTACGAGACTGTTTTCTCCATCTCAACTCACCGACCTGCTCGCCTCCTGCCATGCCAACAACAGTCGATTAGGCATCACGGGACTCTTGCTCTATAAAAATGGAAATTTTATGCAGGCGCTCGAGGGCGAGGAACAAACGGTGTTGAACCTCTACGCCAAAATCTACCAGGATGAGCGACATACCGGAGTCCTCACGCTCTTGCAGACAACCATATCGGCACGACAATTTCCCAACTGGTCTATGGGGTTTCGTGATCTCAACTCTCCCGAGGTACGATCACTGCCCGGGTACAACGAGTTCTTGAATAGGCCGCTGACCGAGGCCGAATTCTCGTCCGATCCCACCTATTGCCAACGGCTTCTGACGATCTTTAAGAAAATGATGTAGAGCTCCCGGTGCAGCCCACCTCACCTGGCCACCTCCCCGTGCCATTGCCCCCGTCATCGCGCGGAAGACTTCGATCTTGACTGAAAGGTTCGCCGAATAGCATGGCAACCTTCGCCCTACTGCGAGGGATGTCAGGCGATGAGTTCGCCAAGTGGGTGAGGCGCTTAAGTCACTCCAAGGCCTGACCAGGCCGTTCTGAGGCCAGCACTGCTAGGCTGAAGCCATTCATGATCTGTTGGATCAGTCGGCCAGGAACCTAGGTCGAGAGATCGGGGAATCGGGAGGGCTAGTCGTGGGTGCCCCGAACTCGATGTGGCTGTTCGCCGCGACAGGACCCACCCTCTTGCTTTCCTACCGGCGGCGAAGCGGCGAGTGCAGACTCGACTGCGCGCATGGACCGAGCACCGCCCGCTCCTGAAAAATTGAGGGTGATCCTGGTGCGCGGTCTGCGAGCACCGAGACTGGGCTCGCCGCCGCGCCCGCCGGGTCTTTTCGCCTTGACTTGCCGCAGAGCCAGCGGCTAATCTAACCCACTCTTTTCCCTAGAGAATCCGGTAGAAGTGCTGTTTCCAGCGATGACGCGTGAAACGGGAGGCGACTACCGACAAGGGTGGTGTCACTTTGAGCACTGGGCATCCACAACTCCTGGCGGAAATCAGGGCTGAAATCGCAGCCACTGGTCCGATTCCGTTCGCCCGCTTCATGGACCTCGCCCTGTATCACCCGCAGTACGGCTACTATGTTCGCCCCGTCGATGATCCCGCCACGGAACGCATCGGATGGTCGGGCGATTTTTATACGAGTTCCGACGTGCATCCGATTCTCGGTCAGGCGGTAGCCAGACAGGCACAGCAACTCGATGCTCTGCTCGGGCATCCGGACCCTTTCACCGTGGTGGAGATGGGCGCGGGCAAGGGACTGCTGGCGCGGGATTTCCTGACGGCTTGCCGGAACGCGCCCGCGAACCTCGGCAATCGCCTTCGCTACATCCTGATCGAGCGCAGCGCCGCGATGCGCACCCAGCAGCAACACAATCTGGCTCCCTGGGTAGGACAGGCCGGGCGCGTGGCGTGGCTTGACCGCCTGGACGATCTGCCGCCGAACAGCGTCACCGGACTCTTTTTTTCGAATGAGCTGGTGGATGCCTTTCCTGTTCACCGGTTGGCGGTGGTCGACGGCCGGCCGCAGGAAATCTATGTGGACAATCGCGACGACAGGTTCTGCGAGGTCTACCGCCCCCTCTCCGATGAACTCTCCGCCCACCTGCGAGAGGGTGGGATCAACCTGCCGGACGGCTATCGGGCTGAAATCAATCTCGACGCAGTCCGCTGGATGACGCAGGTGGCGCAGGTGATGGCGCGCGGCGCCGTGCTGACGATCGATTACGGCCACACCGCCGAAGACCTTTATGGCCCGGACCGCAAGAACGGCACATTCCTCTGCTACTACCACCAAACCACCTCTGAGGATGCGTACGACCGGGTGGGGGAGCAGGACATGACCGCCCACGTGGACTTCACCACCCTGGCGCAAACGGGCCGACGGGCCGGATTGGACGTCACCGGATTTACGAATCAGATGAGTTTCTTGATCGGCCTGGGCGCCGAACAATTGCTGGAATCGCTCCAGCCGGAATCGCCCGAGTTTTACGCGGCGATACACCTGCTGAGACCGGACGGCATGGGTCGCACATTCAAGGTGCTGATACAGCACAAGGGCATGGCCAAGCCAGAATTGGACGGACTGAAATTCCAGCCGTTCTTCGGATCGATTTTGCGAACAAGCGCGCCGGCACACGACGCTTCACACACAACGCTTCACGATTCACAGGTCTGTCATGGGTAGCGAAGCCGCACCGCTGAACTACATCCCCATCCTGATTTTCATCGTGATCGCATTTGCGTTCGGCGCCGTCCAGATTCTCCTGGGACGCATCGTTCGTCCGAGCCGTCCCTATCGCGCCAAACTCGCGCCGTACGAGAGCGGCAGCCCCTTGTTCTCCGACGCGCGTGTGCAGTTCCCGATCCGGTATTACATCATTGCAATGCTGTTCGTGATCTTCGATATCGAAATCGTCTTCATGTTCCCCTGGGCCGTGGCGTTCAAGAAGTTGGGACTGGTGGGGCTCGTCGAAATGGTTGTGTTTATCGCCATCCTGATCGTCGGGTTCTGGTACGCCTGGAAAAAGGGAGCGCTCGAATGGGACTGAGAACAAACCGTTATTCGTCGCTCGTGAAACGTGAAGCGCAGGCGCTCGAGAACCTGGCTCCGCTTTCGACGAACGACGCTCCACGAACAACGAGATACTACCTATGAGCTTTTTAGAGCGGCAACTGGATGCCAATATTCTGACGACAAATCTCGATGCCTTTGTTGGATGGGCGCGGAAATCGTCGTTATGGCCGATGACGTTCGGGCTGGCCTGTTGCGCCATCGAAATGATCGCCAGCGTGTCGTCGCGCTACGACATCGATCGCTTCGGTGCCGGCGTATTCCGCGCCTCGCCCCGCCAGTCCGACCTAATGATCGTGGCCGGCACGGTGTCGCGCAAGATGGCCCCCGTTATCCGCCGCATCTACGATCAGATGGCCGAACCCCGGTATGTGATCTCCATGGGATCCTGCGCGACCTCCGGCAATCACTACAACAGTTACGCCGTCGTGCAGGGTGTGGACCAGATCGTGCCGGTCGATGTGTATATTGCCGGTTGTCCGCCGCGTCCTGAAGCGCTGCTGGACGGATTGTTGAAATTACAGGAAAAGATTCAGCGCGAAAAGATCTTCGTCAAGTAAGTCATCGACGAACCGAACGTGCCGAGACACATGCAACCGCTGCTTGAACGACTCATGACCACCTTTCCCGACGCCGTCCGCGGCGTGGAGGTGGATACCGCCCGAAACGAGATCACGGCCCGCGTGGCCGCCGCTCGAATCGTGGATGTCGCGCGGTGGCTGCACGACACGCCGGAGGCTTCATTCGACCATATCACCGACATCTGCTCGGTGGACTACCCCAACGACCCGGAACGGTTTGAGGTGGTCTATCAGCTCCTCTCACTGGCTCACCGCCGGCGCATCCGCTTGAAAGCACGCGTCACCGAAGAAGCGCCGCAGATCGCCTCGGTGACCGGCATCTGGAAAGGCGCCGAGTTCATGGAGCGGGAAGTCTATGACCTGATGGGCATTACCTTCGTCGGCCACCCCGATTTACGTCGTATCCTCTTGCCCGACGACTACGAAGAAGGCCATCCCCTGCGAAAGGATTTCCCGGCCGAAGGACGCGGCTGGCGAAGCTCGTTCCCGTTCATTCCTCGTCTGGACGAAGCTCCGGAGGAACAGACGGAAGGGGAAGTTCCGGAACAGGAGAAGCAGGCCTACCTCGTCGCCGAGCACCAGGGCGGCACACGTCGCCGTGAAGAGCTGTTACTGAACATGGGCCCGCAACACCCGAGTACACACGGCGTGCTCCGGGTGGTGCTGGAACTGGACGGTGAACGGATCGTGAAGGCCACACCGGACCTCGGCTATTTGCATCGCGGCGTCGAGAAGCTGGCGGAAGGCCTCCACTACATGCAGGTCATCCCGCATACCGACCGGCTGGACTATGTTTGCGCGATGACGAACAACTATGCCTACGTCCGCGCGGTTGAGAAGCTGCTCGACATCACCGTGCCGGAACGGGCGGAATACGTCCGCACCATCGTTGCCGAGATGCAACGCATCATCGGTCATCTCTTCTGGCTCGGCACCCAGGCGCTCGACATCGGAGCCATGACCGTCTTTTTCTGGACGTTTCGCGAACGCGAAGTGCTCTTGGACATGTTCGAAAAGCTCTGCGGCGCGCGGCTGACGTTGAATTACTATCGCATCGGCGGGGTGGACAGCGATTTCACCCCGGATCTCGTGGTCCGGCTGAAGGCGTTCCTGCAGACCTTCCCTGAGAAGGTCAACGAATACAACCAACTGCTCATGTCCAACCGGATCTGGGTCGGACGGACCAAAGACATCGCCGTGATTTCCGCGGAAGACGCGATCAATTTCGGGCTCACCGGGCCGACGCTCCGCGGATCGGGGGTCGATTACGATGTGCGCAAATACGAGCCCTACGGTGTGTACGACAAGGTCGAGTGGGAAGTGCCGGTCGGCAAACGCGGCGACACCTACGATCGCTACTGGGTGCGCATGGAGGAAATGCGGCAGAGCGCGCGGATCATCGCCCAATGCCTTGACCAGATGCCGGAAGGACCGATCATGGCGGACGTGCCGCACGTCATTCCCCCGCCCAAGGCGAAGGTCATGCGCGACATGGAGAGCCTGATTCATCACTTTATTATTTTCACGCAGGGCTTCAAGCCGCCCAAAGGCGAAACCTATTGCGGCACCGAAGCGCCCAAGGGAGAACTCGGGTTCTTCATCGTCAGCGACGGAAGCCCGCGGCCTTACCGATTGAAAATTCGCGCCCCCTCGTTCATCCACATGGGCGCATTCGATCACATGGCCCGCGGCTACCTGATCTCGGACATCATCACCATCTTCGGAACCTACGACATCGTGATGGGAGAATGTGATAGATGAGAGGGCGCGCGCAGGAAGAAGACCGGCTCACGATTCATCGTGGTGCAGGCATAGGGACACGGTAGATGCTGAAAGAGACGCACAAGGCAGAGATCGACGACATTCTAAGCCGCTATCCGGTCAAACGGTCCGCGCTGCTGCCCCTTCTCTATCTGGCGCAGCGGGAGCAGGGCTATATCACTGAAGCGGCCATGCAGGAAATCGCCGGGCTGTTGAAGCTGACTCCGCCGCAGGTGTACGAGACGGCCACATTTTATACGATGTTGAATCTCAAGCCGGTGGGGAAATTCCACCTGCAGGTCTGTAAGTCGCTCATGTGCGCGCTGGTCGGTTCGGATACGGTCATCGGCTGGATCAGCGCGAAACTCGGCATCAAGCCGGGCGAGACGACGCCGGACCACCTCTTCACCTTGAGTATCGTGGAATGCCTGGCGGCATGCGGAACCGGCCCGATGATGCAGGTCAACGACGACTATTACGAGCGGCTGACGGAAGAGAAGCTGGATCGCATTCTGGCCGACCTACGACAGACCGGTACCTGTTCGCTGAAAACCGGGCCTTTCATGTGGCCGGAACCGGCCCCGGCGAAACCAGGGGCGTGAAACGTGAATCGTATCTCGTCGTTCGCAAGCAAGAAAACCGGGGGATCTAACGCTTCACGCTTCACGGACGACGCTTCACGAGACTAAAGACTATGCCGAAGTACGAACCCATTCTGCTGAAAAACATGCTGCAACCCGGCTATACGGGTTCGCTGGCGGAGTATGAACGCGCCGGCGGCTACCAGGCAATCCGCAAGGTGCTCGGCAAGGTCAGCCCTGCGGACGTAACCGCGGTGGTGATGAAGTCCGGGTTGCGCGGGCGCGGCGGCGCCGGTTTCCCGACCGGAGTCAAATGGGGATTTCTGCCCAAGGACTACCAGGGCCCGCGTTACCTCTGCTGTAACGCCGATGAAAGCGAACCGGGCACCTTTAAAGATCGGCAGCTCATCGAACGCGACCCGCACCAATTGCTCGAAGGCATGTTGCTCGCCTGCTACGCCATCGGCGCGGCCAGCTCCTACATCTATATTCGCGGGGAATTTGTCCTGGGGGCCAAGATTCTCGAACAGGCCATCAACGAGGCGCGGGCCGCCGGATATGTCGGCAAGAATATTTTCGGCTCGAACACGACGATCGACATTTGGGTGCATCGGGGAGCCGGCGCGTATATTTGCGGTGAAGAGACGGCGCTCCTGGAATCGCTCGAAGGCAAGCGCGGCCTTCCGCGCGTCAAGCCGCCGTTCCCCGCCACGCACGGGCTCTACAACAAGCCGACCGTGGTGAACAATGTCGAAACCCTGGCCAATCTGCCGCACATCCTGAACCGGGGCGCCGAATGGTTCGCTTCGATCGGGTCACCACCGAAGAGCACCGGCACACGAGTCTTCTGCGTCAGCGGGCATGTCGCGAGGCCCGGGAATTACGAAGTCCCGATGGGCATCACCTTTCGCGAACTGATCTACGAACAGGCCGGCGGGATGCGGTCGGACAAAAAATTGAAGGCCTTCATTCCCGGAGGCGCCTCCGCGCTCTTCCTGACGCCCGACCACCTCGACGTGAAGCTGGATTTCGAATCCGTCGCATTGGCCGGGTCCATGCTGGGGTCGGGCGGTGTGACGGTCATGGAAGAGGGCACCGACATGGTGTGGGCGGCCCTGCGGCTGATGGAATTTTTCTATCACGAATCCTGCGGCAAGTGCAGTCCCTGCCGTGAAGGCAGCTCCTGGCTCGTGCAGATCATGCGACGGATCGTCAACAAGCGGGGGCAGATGGCGGACCTTGAAACCCTGACCGACCTGTGTAAAAACATTGCCGGCCGAACGGTCTGCGCCTTCGGTGATGCCGAAGTCTCGCCGATCCTGAGCACGCTCAAACATTGGCGGCACGAGTATGTCGCCATGATCCACGCGGCCGAGGCGGCAAACTTAATACGGCCGGAACCGGCGGGAGCCAAACAGTGACGTATCTCGTGAAGCGTCTCTGGTCATCGGAGAAGAACGGACGCTGCGCATCACTCACAACACTGCACGCTTCACGAGCGACGAACGACATATATTATGCCTGATCAAAAACCAGAAACAGTCCGGCTCACCATCGACGGCACGACGGTCGCGGTTCCTAAGGGAACCCTGGTGATCGAAGCGGCGCGGCGTGTCGGCGTGATGATTCCGCATTTTTGTTACCACCCCAAGCTGAAGCCGGACGCGAACTGCCGGATGTGCCTGGTCGAAGTCGAGAAGATGCCGAAGCTCCAGACCGCCTGCAGCACGCCGGTCGCCGAAGGCATGGCCGTGCGCACCGCCACCACCACGGTGGACGACGCCCACAAGTCGGTCTTGGAATTCATCCTGGCCAACCATCCGTTGGATTGCCCGGTCTGCGACCAGGGCGGCAAATGCGACCTCCAGGATTTCTCGCATCAATACACCCCGACGACCAGCCGGTTCACGGAAACCAAGCGCATCTTCCAGAAAGAGTACTTCAGCCCCCTCATCGAAACGCAGATGAACCGCTGCGTGCAGTGTTTGCGCTGCGTCAGGTATTGCGATGAAATCATGGACGTGAAGGCGCTGGCTCCGGTAGGACGCGGCACCATGACCGAGATCAAACACTTCGGTCCGCATGAACTGGATTGCGAATTCTGTGGCGGCTGCATTCAGATCTGCCCCGTCGGCGCCATTACGAGCCGGCTCTCCATGTATGAGTACCGCCCCTGGATGCTCAAGCGCGCCGACACGATCTGCACCTTCTGCGGCGACGGCTGCCGGATCACCGTACAGACCAAAGGCAATGAGCTGATCGAGGTGAATTCCGCTCACGGAGCCGGACGGAACAACGGCGACCTCTGCGCCCGTGGCTTCTTCGGCTTCCATGCCAGCAGCGATGCCGACCGCCTCACCCATCCGTTGATCCGCCGCGAAGGCAAGTTGGTCGAGGCCACGTGGGAAGACGCGCTGGAATATGTCGCCGAACAGGCGCTGCGCCTGAAGCTGGCGCACAGCGCGGATGCGTTCGGTGGACTCATTACCTCCCGTTGCACCAACGAAGACCTCTACGTGTTCCAAAAGTTCATGCGCCAGGTGATCGGCACCAACCGGATCGACAGCAGCGCTCGGTATGGCCACCTCAACGGAGTGCAGGCGCTCCGACGCGTGCAGGGGACCCATCGCTGGACCATCGCGTTCGAAGACATCATCGCCGCAAACGCGTTGCTCCTGATCGGGACGAACATCACCGAGACCAGCCCGATCACCGGCCTCAAGGTCAAAGAAGCCGTCAAAAAACGGCAGGCCAGTCTCGTCACGATGGAAGCTTTGCAGCCGGCCATCGATACCCTGAGCAACATCACGAACCTGGCCCTGCAACATTTTCCGACGCATCCCGCTCAGTTCGGGAATACCGTCCTGGGCCTCACCAAAGCCGTCATTGAGGGCAACCTGGTCGATGCCACGCTCGCACAGCAGGCGCCGGCCTTCGTCCAGCGGCTGACCTCCGCCGTACAGGGCATCTCATGGGAAACCCTGGAGGCCGTTACTGGTCAGCCCCGCACACAGTGGACGGAGACGGCGAAAATCCTGGCTGGAGCCAATCGGCTCGTCATCCTGGTCGGGAACGGTGTGTTGCGCCATCCGGGCGGAGACGCGACGGTCACGAATCTTCTGGACCTGCTGATTCTGCTTGGAAAACTCGACAAGCCGGGCTGCGGACTCGGGCCGCTCGCCGAAGAGAATAACGATCAAGGTGCAGTCGAAATGGGCGCCGTCGCCGAATTCTTTCCCGGACCCGCTCCGCTCGACGACCAGCCCGTCCGCGATCGCATCGCGACAGTGTGGCGCGAAGAATTGCCGCGCACCCCGGGTGCCTCGCTCACCGAAATGCTGGCCGCCGCCAACAAGGGCAGTCTCAAGGCCTTGTTCGTGGTCGGAGAAAATCCGGTCGGCACCCTGCCTGCCGAGGCCCGGGCCGCAGAAGTCCTCGGAAAGCTTGACCTGCTGGTCTGTCAGGAACTGTTTCTCACCGAGACGGCGGCGATGGCCCATGTGGTACTCCCCGCCTGCTCCTATATGGAAAAGGACGGCACCTTCACGAATTCCGAAGGCCATGTCCAGGGGGTTCGACAAGCGATCAATCCCGTGGGCGACAGCCGCCCCGACTGGGAAATGTTCTCGGCACTCTCCGTTCTGATGGGCTCGCCGCTTGAATATGGCGATGCGCGTGAAATCCTGAAAGAGATTCGGACGGTCATCCCCGGTTATGGCCTGTTAGGACCGACTCCCACTCCACCCAAGGTGGATCAGGCCGTGCTAAGCGGCTATCTGACACAGGGTTTTGCGGGTGATGCGGCGACACGGTATGCCGTGAGCCAGCCCCGGCAGACGGGCGACGGCCCGTTTACCCTGATGTTCGTGCAAACACTGTTTCACTCCGGGAAACTGTCCACTCACTCCAAGGGGCTCCTCCAGTTGCAGCAGGAAGGGTTCCTCTCCATCAATCCGGAGGATGCCGCCCGGCTCGATTTGGCGGACGGCGGGCGGGTGAAGGTCTCCAACTCACGCGGCGCCATCACCACAACGGTGAAGATTCGCGAGCGGGTGCCGGCCGGCCTGTTGTGGTTCCCGGAGCATTTCGACGGCGAGGCCAAACAGCTCGCTGAATGGACGATTGATCCCCGGACTCAAATCCCCTATTTTAAGCTCGCGCACGTGTCTCTCGCGAAGGTCTCGTAGGACGGGACGAGGAGTATTGCTGTCATGGAAATCGGATTGCGACTGGCGGTGTCGTTAGCTCAAATCGCCGCGGTAATGGGGGTGGTGATGCTGACCGTCATGGTCCTCACCCTCGCGGAACGGAAAGTTCTGGGCTGGATGCAGGATCGTATGGGCCCGATGGAAGTCGGCCCCTACGGTGTGCTGCAGCCGATCGCCGACGGTCTCAAACTCTTCTTCAAAGAAGACATCATCCCGGCGGGCGCCAATAAGTTCATGTTTACCCTTGCACCGATTCTGGCCCTGGTGCCGGCCATGATCGGGTTTGCGGTCATTCCCTTCGGCCCGAGCATGACCATCGAATTGTTCGGGATGCAGATCAAGCCGTTCGTGATCAGCGACATCAACATCGGCATCCTGTACATCCTGGCCTTTGCCTCGATCGGCGCTTACGGAATCATTCTGGGTGGCTGGTCCTCGAACAGCAAATACTCCCTCCTCGGCGGACTCCGCTCCGCCGCGCAGGTCATCAGCTACGAATTGAACGTCGGCCTGGCGATCGTCGGAGTCATTCTCCTCTCCGGCTCGCTCAGCCTCGTGAAGATCACCGAAGCGCAGGCTGGCGGGTTCTGGAACTGGTTCGTCATCGCCATGCCCTTCCCGCAGATTTTTGCTTTTGTCGTCTACGTGATTTCATCGGTGGCGGAAACGAACCGCGTGCCGTTCGACCTGCCGGAAGCGGAAAGCGAACTCGTCGCGGGCTTCTTCACCGAATATAGCGGCATGCGCTTCGCCTTCTTCTTCATCGCGGAATACGCCAACATGATTCTGGTGTCCTGCGTGGCGGCGGCCCTGTTTTTAGGCGGCTGGAATGCTCCGTATCCCGGCACCATCTTGGGGCACCTCGGCCTGGACGCCCTGGCCTGGATCGAAAATGTGGTCTGGTTTGCCGCGAAGGTCTACTTTTTCCTGTTCCTGTTTTTCTGGCTGCGGGCGACGCTGCCCCGCCTGCGGTATGACCAATTGATGCGCTTCGGCTGGAAAGTGATGCTCCCGATCGCACTGGGTAACATCGTCCTGACGGCCATTGCCGCCTATTTCTTCCCGCGGTAACGGAGCGAAATGAACGTCGCGGTCACAACGCAACCCAAGCGGAAACCGTCGTTCGGCGACTGGCTGAAGACGTTGACCTTCTATGAGCTTCTGGTGGGCATGAAGGCGACACTGACGCACCTGCTCAACTACAAGCCGATTACGCTGCAATACCCGCATGAGAAGCGGCTGCTGCCCGACAACTACCGGGGCATGCTGGCCCTGCTTCGGTACGACGACGGGACGGAAAAATGCGTGGGCTGCGACCTGTGCGAAGCGGCCTGTCCCTCGCGGGTCATCCGGGTCGTCAGCGGAGAAGTCCCCGGAGAACCGACCAAACGGTATTCGAAGGAATACTACATGGATATGACGCGCTGTCTGTTCTGCGGCCTTTGCGTCGACGCCTGTCCCGTGGATGCCCTGGGCATGACTCGCGAATTTGAATGGGCCGTCTACGATAAGCGCCAACTGCATCTCAACAAGCAACAACTGCTCGCCATCGGCGACCGTTCGTTTCCCGTCCGGGAAAAACGCCTCGAGCTGCAGCATCCGAACGTGGCGTTTTTCAACGTCACCTTCAAGCATCTCCCGCAAAAGGAGAATTAGGCCCCCCGCCTCGTCCTCCGTGCTGGCCCCCCACACCGAGACGACCGAGGCGGAACAGGCTGCCGCCGGGCAAGACGCAAGGGCAACAGGGGGCGGGACCTTCATCAGATTCGGAAGAGACGACGGACGCATGGACCACATTTTCTTCTTCTATTTCGCCGCGGTGATTGCAGCCACCTCGCTGTTGGTGGTCGCCTTGCGAAACCCGGTCTACAGCGCGTTGTCACTGCTGATCATGTTTTTTCATGTGGCCGGACTCTATGTCACCCTGCATGCGGAGTTTCTGGCAGCGGTGCAGATCGTCGTGTATGCCGGCGCCATTCTGGTGCTGTATCTCTTCGTGGTCATGCTGCTGAGCATCAAGTCGGAGGAGCGCTACCACAGCCAGCTCCCGGTGGCAGGGCTTCTCGGCGTCATGTTGTGCACGGAAGTGATTCTCCTGTTCATTCAGTCGCGAACCGGCGCACCGGCCCCGGCGGAGGCCGATCCGATCGCAGGCCCCGGCAATACGGAAATGATCGGGGAAGCCCTGTACTCCACCTATTTGTTCCCGTTCGAAGTCGCGTCCCTGATCCTGCTGGTGGCCATGATCGGGGCGATCATCCTGGCGAAGAAAGACATCAATGAACCCGTGCAGTAACAACCGGTAATTCCATGGCTGTACCGTTATCCTACTATCTGATTTTGAGCGGGTTCGTGTTTCTCACCGGCGTGGTCGGCGTGTTGATCCGGCGCAACATCATCGTGATCCTGCTGTCGGTCGAATTGATGCTGAATGCCACGAACATCAACTTCGTGGCCTTTTCGGAATACTTTCACAATGTGGCGGGGCAGGTGTTCGTCTTTTTCGCCTTGACCGTGGCAGCCGCGGAAGTGGCCGTGGGCCTGGCCATCATTATCGCCCTGCATCGAGCGCATTCATCCATCTATATCGACGACCTGAACCTGTTGAAACGATAGGCCGACTGCACTGATCATGCTGTATGCGTTGATTCCCTTTCTCCCGTTGTTTGCTTTTCTGATCGTCGGTATCGGCGAACAGTGGATCAAAGACCGCGCGCACCTGGTAGCCGTTCCGGCCATGGCGGGCTCGTTTCTGCTCTCGCTCATGGCGTTGCATGACGTGGCCACAGGCCAGGCCATCAACGTGCCTCTCTATACCTGGTTGACCTCCGGCAACCTCGACATTCACATCGGGATTTCCATCGATCGTCTGACCGCCGTCATGTTGATTCTGGTCACCACCGTCAGCACGCTGGTGCACATCTACACGATCGGCTACATGCATGGCGAACCGGGCTACGCCCGCTTCTTTGCCTATATCGCCCTGTTCACCTTCTCCATGCTCATGCTGGTGATGGCGGACAATCTGCTCCAGCTGTTCGTCTTCTGGGAAGCGGTGGGACTCTGCTCCTATCTGCTGATCGGCCACTGGTATGAACGGGCGAGCGCCTGTGCCGCCGCCACGAAGGCCTTCCTGGTCAATCGTGTGGGAGACTTCGGTTTCATCCTCGGCCTGTTCCTCGTCTGGTACTCCTTCGGTTCGCTCGATTACGCCACCGTGTTCGCGCACGCGCAGGACCTGGCCTCCAAGACCACGAATCTCCTCGGCCCCTTCGGCGGCACCTGGGATGTCTCGGTCATGACCATGATCTGCCTCCTGCTCTTTACCGGGGCGGTGGGGAAATCCGCGCAGGTCCCGCTGCACGTCTGGCTCCCCGACGCGATGGAAGGTCCGACGCCGATCTCGGCCTTGATCCACGCCGCCACCATGGTCACCGCCGGTGTCTTCATGGTCGCGCGCCTCTCACCGCTGTATAACCTGTCTCCCACGGCCATGACCGTCGTGGCACTGGTCGGCGGGCTCACCATGATGCTGGGCGCCACCATCGCCCTGACCCAAACCGACATCAAACGCGTGGTGGCCTATTCGACGATGAGTCAGCTGGGCTACATGGTGATGGCCTGCGGCTTGGGCGCCTACAGCGCCGGCATGTACCACCTGCTCACCCACGGCGCCTTCAAGGCCCTCCTGTTCCTCGGTTGCGGATCGGTCATCATCGCCCTGCACCATGAACAGGACATGCGCCACATGGGCGGTTTGAAAGATACCCTTCCGGTCACCTATTGGACATTCCTGGTGGGCTCACTTGCGCTGGCAGGATTCCCGCTCACCGCCGGGTTCTTCAGCAAGGACGACCTGCTGGTCTCTTCCTGGTCATCCGGTCCCTTGGGCCAGGTGCTGACGATCTGCGGGCTGCTGACGGCAGGGTTGACCGCCTTCTATAGTTTCCGTCTGGTCTTTGTCACCTTCTGGGGGAAATCCCGCGTCGATCCGCATCACGCAGGCCATGTCCACGAGCCCTCGACCACGATGACCGCTCCACTGATGGTGCTTGCCGTCCTGAGTATCGTCGCCGGATATCTCGGTATTCCGGCGTTTCTGGAACCGGTCTTCCATGGTGAAGGCGCAGCCTCGCATCATGAGGGGTCGGCCGCCTACGGCATCATGGCGGTCGCCACGTTGATGGGACTTACCGGGATCGGAGCTGCCTACTATCTGTATGTGCTGAATCCCGGCTTACCGGACCGGCTCGCGCGGCAATGGCGTGCCGCCTATGAGCTGTCGCTTCACAAGTGGTATATCGATGAAGCGTACGACCGCTCGCTGGTCCGCCCGACCCTGTCGGCGGCGCAGGGGCTCTGGAAACATGTCGATGTCGCGATTATTGACGGAGCGGTCAACGGAGTCGCTCGCGCTATTGCCTGGGGCGGCTGGCTCATCCGCCTGACACAGAGTGGGCAAACGCAGCATTACGCGCTCGGCATGACGCTGGGCGCTGTGGTGATTCTGACGGTGTATTTACTGTTCTAGGACAACGAACACGATAAGGACGCATTCGTGACCTCATTCCCCTGGCTGAGTCTGATCGTCTTCCTGCCGTTGGCTGGAGCCCTGTTGTGCCTGCTGGTCAAGCCGGAATCCGCCCGTTGGCTGGCGCTCGGCGTGACCGTTGCCGACTTTGTACTCTCCCTGCCGCTCTGGTGGCTCTTCGATTCCTCGACCGCCGGGATGCAGTTCGTGGAGCGCGCCTCCTGGATCACCGCTCCGCCGGTGCAATACAGCCTGGGCCTCGACGGCATCAGTTTCCCGCTTGTGTTGATGACCACGTTTCTCATGCCCTTTTGCGTCACCGTATCCTGGACGGCGATCGATAAGCGCGTTCAGCTGTTCATGTCGATGCTGCTGGTCATGGAAACGGCCATGCTGGGAGTGTTTGTGGCCCTGGACTTCGTGCTGTTCTACGTGTTCTGGGAAGCCATGTTGATCCCGATGTATCTGCTCATCGGCGTCTGGGGCGGTCCTAACCGCCTCTATGCAGCGATCAAGTTTTTCCTCTACACCCTGGCCGGCAGCGTCCTGCTCCTGGTTGCGATCCTCGCCCTGTACTTCCAGGGCGGACATACCTTCGACATCCTGGCGTTGAGCCGCGGCACCTACAGCGCCTCGCTCCAGATGTGGTTGTTTCTCGCCTTCTTCGCCGCCTTCGCGGTGAAAGTGCCGATGTTTCCCTTCCATACCTGGTTGCCTGACGCGCACGTGGAGGCGCCGACCGCAGGCAGCGTGATTCTCGCGAGTGTCCTGTTGAAGATGGGCACGTACGGCTTCCTTCGTTTCACCCTGCCGATGCTGCCGGACGCCACCGTGACCTTCACCAAGCCGATGATCGCGCTTTCGATCATCGCCATCATTTACGGCGCCTACATGGCCCTGGCCCAGACGGACATCAAGAAACTCATCGCCTACTCCAGCGTCAGCCACATGGGCTTCGTGACCCTGGGGATCTTCGTCCTGAACATCCAGGGCATCGAAGGGGCGGTCATGCAGATGGTGAACCATGGCATCACCACCGGGGGCCTATTCTTGTGCGTCGGAATCATCTATGAACGAACCCACAGCCGCCAGATTCAGGACAATACGGGCCTGGCCGGGCCGATGCCTCGGTATGCGCTCTTCTTGATGATTTTCGCCCTGTCGTCCTTGGGACTTCCCGGCACCAACAGCTTCGTCGGCGAATTCCTCGTCTTGGCCGGCACGTTCGTCTGGAGTCAATTTGCGACAGCCCTGGCCGCATTGGGAGTAATCCTGGCCGCGGCTTACATTCTCTGGCTGATGCAACGCGTGGTCTTCGGGACCCCGGCTCCGGCCCATCGCGCGCATCTTCTGGACCTGAATGCCCGCGAAACGGCCACCCTAGTCCCGTTGATCGTACTCGTGTTCGCGCTGGGAATTTTTCCAAACCCGTTGTTGAGCCGCATGCATGCGAGCGTGACGCAGCTCCTGGCCGGCCAGAAGGCTCCGGCCGTTGCCGTCGAACCTCAGCAAACCACGGCCGCAACAGACAAGCCGACGGCCACGATCGCGGCAATGCTTTCTCCCTCATCCTCTGAACAGGCAGCGGCACGATGACCTTTCCACTCCAGGACCTCCTCACGATCCTTCCGGAACTCATCGTCATCGGGACGGCCTGTCTCATTCTGGCGCTGGATCCCATCCTCGAAGCCACCAAGAAAGACGTCCTCGCCTGGCTGACATTAGGCGCACTAGCCATGTGCATCGGCCTGACCTCCTCTCAGATGACGGGTCGTGTGTCCGCGTTCAGCGGCATGGTCGTGATCGATGCCTATGCGGCATTCTGGAAATTGTTGCTGTACATCGTCACCGGACTCACCGTGTTACTGTCTCTCGCTTATCTCAAGGCTGAACGCCTGAGTATCGGCGAGTACTACGGTTTCATCCTGCTCGCACTGGCCGGAATGATGGTGATGGTGTCCGGCGCCGATCTGCTGACCATCTACCTCGGGACCGAGCTGATGTCCCTCTCGCTCTATGTCATGGCCGGATTGAAACGCACGGAAGCCCGATCACTGGAAGCGTCGGCCAAGTATTTCGTGTTGGGCGCCTTCTCCTCCGGAGTGTTGTTGTACGGCATTTCGTTGTTGTTCGGCCTGGCCGGCAGCACAGGCCTCTCCGCCATCGCCGCCGCGATCACCGCCCATGGCACCGGAGACCCGCTCCTCTCTCTCTCGCTGGTGCTACTCGCGGTCGGATTCGGATTCAAAATGGCCGTAGTGCCCTTTCACATGTGGACCCCGGACGTCTATCAAGGAGCCCCGACCTCCGTGACGGCGTTTATGGCCGTCGCCTCGAAAGCCGCCAGTTTCGGCGCCTTCCTCCGGGTGTTCGTGGAGGGCCTGGGAGCAGCCAGCGCCGATTGGTCGGTCTTGTTTACCGTGGTCTGCCTGGCGACCCTCGCCCTGGGCAACCTCGTGGCGATCGTCCAGACCAGCATCAAACGCATGCTGGCCTATTCCAGCATCGCCCATGCCGGGTATGCTCTGATCGGGGTCGTGGTGGCGGGCGGCCACAGCGGCGAAGGAGCCTCGACCGGGTTTGCGAGCGTGTTGCTGTATATCGCCATCTATTCGTTTATGACGCTTGGGGCGTTTGCCTTAGTCGGCATGTTGCGTAAGGAAGGACAGGAAAGCGACCAGATCGAGGATTACGCGGGGCTGGCCAAACGCGAGCCCCTGGCGGCTTTTTTCATGCTCGTGTTTCTGGTGTCACTGGCCGGCATTCCTCCGACCGCGGGCTTCATCGGCAAGTTCTACATTTTTATGGCCGCGGTGAATGGGGGCATGACCTGGCTGGCCATCGTGGCGGTCATCTTCGCCGCAATTTCAGCCTTCTACTACCTGCGTATCGTGATGGTCATGTATATGCGCGAGGCCGAGGGCTCCATTGCCACCCATTCACGGCTGGAAACCTCTCCGGCCCTGTCATTGGTTCTGGCCTGCGCCCTCGCCGGCGTGGTGCTTCTGGGTCTGTTCCCCAATGGCCTGTGGTCGTTGGCCAGCCAGGCCGCGCCGCTCTTGAAGTAGCATCCCGAACCGTTCGCCATGCGGTGGCGTCCGCGTTCCTGCGACGACGTCGCGCCGGCCTTCCTCATACCGCGCTCCGCACCGGACCGGGCCCTGTGTCGCAGCACACCGAATCCACACCATCCAGGATGGCATGATTGAACTATCGTTTCTCTCCAATGTCTTCGACACCTTTCGACGGCGAGGCTGTCTCAGCTTGGCCGCCTCACTGGCTTTCTTCTCCCTGCTGTCTCTCTTTCCCATGGTGTTCCTGCTGCTCTACGGCATCAGTTTCATCGTCAGCCAGGATGTGATCGGATATCAATTTCTGCTGGGGTTCTTGAAAGGCTTTCTCCCCAGCATGGGTGAACGGTTGGCCAGGGATATTCGCCGCGTGGCGGAACAGGAAGAGGTCCGGTGGGCGGTGTTTCTCGCGTTCGGCTGGTTCAGCGCACTCGTGTTCTACGAATTGGACTATGCCATGAACACCGTATTCGGCACAGCAGCCAAACGGCATCCGCTGATCTCCACGCTGGTGGCGGTCGCGTTGATCTGGATGTTGGGTTTCTTGACGCTGATCTCCTTCGTGGCCACCCAGGCGATCGAGCTCTTGACGGCCTATGCGCCTCGCTTCCTCGGCATGAACTTGGTCGCTATCGCCGCCCATGATTTTCTGATCGCCTATTCACTCCCGTTCCTGCTCGCCTTTGCCTCTGTCACCTGTCTTTATCGATTTCTTCCTCATCAGCGGCCCACGTGGCGGGAGGCGACGATCGGAGGGGCGGTGTTCAGCCTCTTGTGGGTGTCCGCCAAAGCCCTGTTCGTGACCTATCTGGAAGATGCCGCCGTCTACACCCAACTATACGGCTCATTGCTCGAAGTGGTGCTCCTCATGCTCTGGGTCTACTATTCCTCGGCGCTGGTGCTCCTCGGCGCAGTCGTGACCCACGAATGCCAATGCAGAGGGCCGTCCCTCTCGCAGCCTCCGGTCGACCTGCATCGCTGAACGACCGTCGTACAGCAAAGAAGCCTCGCCTGATCGGACGGAAGTTGTCTGATGCGTTGGAGAATTGGAGAGAAAGGAAGACCCGGACTGGACGGGGACCGGATCCTGTTATTAGGAGGATCCCATACCGGAAGGGTGTCGCTGCTCAATGAAATGCCCGATGGAGGCGCGGGTCACCAGGCCCAGGAGTTGCCCGTCTTGAACGACGACAAGCCGCTCAGCCCCCGTCGCGATCATCTGTTCCAGCGCGTGCATCGCCGAGAGATCCGGTGAGACCACCATGTCGTCACTGGAAGTTTGCATGATATCGGCCACGCGGCGGAACGCCCAGAGAGAATTGTTCACCGTCTGCACATCGCGTACCCCCACCACACCCAGCAGCCGGCCGTCCTGCACCACAGGGAATCCTCCGTAGCCGTAGGGGAGAAAATACTGGTTCACGGCCTCCTCCAACGTGGTGTCTGGCGATACGGCCACGACATTGCTGACCATCAACTCGCGGACCGGCACCGACGCCAGTGACTCGCGGATAGCGGCCTGCTTCCGGCTCCCTCGCGCGGCGGCGAACAAGAACGCCCCCAGCAACACAATCCAGCCCCCACTGCTCGCCAGAGCACCGGAGACGGTACCGGAAAGGGCCCCGACGAGAAGGAAGGCCCCGAAGAGGCCGAAGCTCACGCCGAACAACAACCCGACCAATGCCGCCTGACTGGTTGCGCGATAATAGTCCTTGCTCCAGGCCCACAACCCGGCCCGCAAGGCGCGACCGCCGTCCAGCGGAAAACCAGGGAGCAGATTAAATAGGCCCAATTGAGTGTTGACCATTCCGAGCAGCGTCCCCAACGCGACCAACCCGTGCACGGAGGATCCGGTCGGAAGGAACTCCAACAGCGTGACCAGGCCGATGCACAGACCGGCAAGCAGAAAGCTCACGATCGGACCGGCAATCGCAATCAGGAACTCAGCCCGGGGATGCGGTGGTTCCTTTCGCATCTGGGCCACACCTCCGAAGATGAACAGTGTGATCTGACCGATCGGAATCCGATACCGAAGGGCCACCAAGGAGTGGCCAAGCTCATGCAGGAGAACGGACGCAAACAGGAGGATGGCCGCCACACCGCCCATCGCCCAATATCGCGGCTCGGTGAGACCGGGCAGCACGTCGGGCAAATAGCCCGTCGCCAACGACCAGGTCACAAAGAAAAAGACAAAGAGCCACGAGGCATGCACGTGGATGGGAATCCCGAACATCCGGCCGATTTTCCAGTCTGGTCCCTGCATGGTTTCACCGTAGCAGCCACCCGGACAGAGCGTCAACTATCGCCGCTTCGTGCCTTCGGGTATACTGCGCCCATGCGTGGCAAGCAGTTCTGGATCAGACTGTCGGCGATCTGCGGCATGGCACTCGCCCTGCAGGCCCTTCCTGTGGAAGCGCAGGTCATCAAGGCAGGCCCGGCTTCATGCCCTGCCGTGGCTTTGACCTATGATCTGTGCCCCGTGCGCACGGCATCCGGATTCGACCGTGAGCTGATCGACTTTCTCATCGAGCATAAGGTACCGGCGACGTTTTTCATGTCCGGCCGCTGGATGGCTAAACACGATGCCGAGGTCAAGATGCTGCTCGCTGTGCCGTTTTTCGAAATCGGCACCCACGGCGAGGTACATGCCCATTTGCCGATGCACGAGGTCGAGGAACAGCAACAGGAAATTATGGGACCGGTGCGCCTGCTCAAGTCCAAGTACGGTCGCCCCGCCGCCCTGTTCCGGCCGCCCTATGGAGAATATAACGACCACACGGTCGAAGCCGTGAAAGCCCTCGGGCTCAAGTTCATCCTGTGGAATATCGAATCCGGCGATCCCGACCCGACACTGACCGCAGAAGCGATCGTGGCTCGTGTTCAGAAACGTATGAAACCGGGCAGTGTCATCGTCATGCATGCCAACGGCAAGGGCAAACATACCCGTGAAGTGACCGAAACCCTGGCCGCCACCCTGTTGCCGGCCAAAGGCCTGACCCCGATGACCGTGTCGGACCTCTTACGATGCAACCGATCGACAGTCTTACCCGCACCATAATTCGCGACATGCGAGCGGAGGATCGAGATCCGGTGATCGAGATCCTCACCGGCTCCGACCCCTGGAAACGGCTCGGCTTCACGGCCGTCGATTGGAACCGCATCTTTGCGCCGCTCCCTACAGGGCGAGACACATTCGTACTGGAAATCGAAGGGAACGTGTTGGGCATTGCCATCGTACGCAGGAAATTCCTGTTCGGGGACTATCTGGAGCTGCTCGGGATCTCCCCGTCGGCCGTAGGGCGAGGATTGGGCAGCCGGCTCTTGACCCACGTCGAATCCCTGACGTTCGCGCGGGCCAACAATATGTTTGCCTGCGTGTCGGACTTTAACGAGGCTGCGCGAGCCTTCTACCGCAAGCAGGGCTACAAGGAAATCGGCCCCATGCCGAACTTTCTCATTCCCGGCTACGCCGAGATTCTGCTGCGCAAGACGACCGGGCCGGCACGAAAGAGCTAATGGCTGATAGCCTCTGGCAAGAGGCTATAGCGGCACTTCTCATCTCCCCTCTTGCCACCAGCTATACGCCATCTGCTATAAGCTCCTCATATGAAAGTCACAAAACTCCTCCACACCCGCATGCGGGTGACCGACATGGATCGCACAATCCGCTTCTATCAGCACGTATTGGGCCTGGAGCTGTTGGAGCGCAAGGTCTCGCCTCGGGGGTCCCACCTCGCGTTTCTCAAAGTTCCAAATAGTGAAGAACTCATCGAACTCTGCAGCTTTCCCGCCAGCGGACCGGTGACCGTGCAGGAAGATCTGGTGCACCTCGCCTTTCAGGTCGAGAACCTGGACGACACGATCCGGGCGCTGGAATCCAAACAGATCAGAATCACCGACGGCCCGACCAAGACCTCCTCCGGTAGCCGCTTCATTTTTATCGATGCGCCGGACGGTTATGAAGTGGAACTCATCGAACGCCCGCCGGGTACGGCACTCGTGTGATATCCGTCGTTCGTCGCTCGTGAAGCGTCGCTCGTCGTTGGAGCGTGATCTGCCCCCCTGACTGTCCCTGCCAGGCCGCCTACCGCGCACACGACCCCATTGACGAATCCGAATCCGTCCAAGTATTGTCTCCTCGCTTCACGTTTCACGAGCGACGAACGACGAGAAGGAGACGCAGATGAAGAACGGGTTTTTCCGCGGACACGGACTCGGCAACGACTATGTGGTGATGGATCCCACGGAACTGACGTTTACACTCACCCCCGGAAAAATCCGCGGCATCTGCGATCGCCACTGGGGACTGGGAAGCGACGGGATCCTGGCCCTGGTCCCGTCGAAAAAAGCCGACTTCGGCCTGCGCATCTACAATCCTGACGGCAGCGAGGCGGAAAAATCCGGCAATGGCCTGCGCATCTTCGCCCGCTACCTGCATGCCACCGGCAAAACCAAAAAACGAGCCTTCACCGTCGAAACCAAAGGGGGCTTGGTCTCCATTGCCCTCCATATCGACCGCCACGGCGATGCCGCTGCCGCCACGGTCGAGATGGGCCGGGCGACGTTTCAACCGAGTGCCCTTCCCTGCACGCTCTCCGTCGATGAACTGATCCAGCAGCCTATCGAAGCCGCCGGACGTGCGCTGCAATTCACCGGCGTCAGCGTCGGCAATCCTCACTGCGTGATTTTCAAACAACCCGGCGAAACCTGGACGAGGGAAGAGCTCCTCGCACTGGGGCCTGTGCTCGAAAACCATCCTCTCTTCCCGAAACGGACCAACGTCCAACTTGCGGTGCCCACCGGCCCCAAAGAAATCTTTATTCTGATCTGGGAACGCGGTGCCGGAGAAACGCAGGCCTCCGGATCGTCTTCCTGCGCGGCTGCCAGCGCCGCCGTCCGCCTCGGGCTGGTGAAGGGACCGGTCACGGTCAAGATGCCCGGCGGCACGCTCAACATCGAAGTCGCCCGGGACTTCAGCCTGACGATGAAAGGCCCGGTGGCAGAGGTCGCCCGAGGCGCTCTGAGTCCATCGTTCGTGCGCGGACTCAAATAACTTCTCGTCAACCGTCCATGGTCACGCGTGAGGAAATACAGGACCCCGTCCTGGTATTCTTACGCCTGACGGATGACCTATGACGACTGACGCCCTCCAATCCAAGCTCGATCACCTGCCCGGTCAACCGGGCTGCTACCTGTTTCGGAACGCGAAACGGGAGATCCTCTATGTCGGAAAAGCCGCCGTGTTGGCGGACCGGGTCCGCTCCTACTTCCAGAGAGGCAGCGACCAGACGCCGAAGACCGCCGTGCTCGTCAACGAGATTACCGACCTCGAAACCATCGTGACCCGCTCCGAGCTGGAAGCCCTGATCCTCGAAAGCAATCTGATCAAGCGCCACCGGCCGCGTTTCAATATCGTCCTGCGCGACGACAAGCAGTACCCCTATCTGCGCCTGACGATCAAAGAGAACTTTCCGCGCCTCTCCATCGTCCGGCGGGTACAAAAAGACGGGGCGCTCTACTACGGTCCTTACACTCCGGCCGGGGCGCTCCGCGAGACACTGAAGGTCATTCGCAAGGCGTTTCCGTTGGCCACCTGCGAAATCGAGATCGACGGCCGCGCCGACCGGGCCTGCATCGAGTTCGAGATCAAACGCTGCATGGCCCCCTGCACCGGCAACCAGTCGCGAGACGAGTACCACCAGATCGTGAAACAGGTTCGCCAGTTTCTCGAAGGGCGGGACCGTGAGCTGCTGGACAGCCTGCGCGAGGACATGGAGCGGGCGGCGGAACGGGAAGAGTTCGAGGAAGCGGCCCGGCTGCGGGATCGCCTGTTTAACGTCGAGCGCACGTTGGAAAAGCAGCGCATCACCCAAGTCAGCACGACCGACCAGGATGTGATCGGATTAGCCCGTCAGGGCACTGCTGCGGATCTCCAGCTCCTGTTCGTGCGCGGAGGCCTGTTGATCGGACGTAAGGATTTCTTCTGGCCTCAATCCGCCGATTCAAGCGACGAGGAGCTCGTGCGCTCAGCCATCGAGCAGTTCTACAACAAGGAAGGACAACCGCCCAAGGAATTGCTGCTCCCCACGACCCTCGACGAGGCCCCGCTCATCGAACGGTGGCTGAGCGGAAAACGGGGCGACAGCGTGCGTCTCCTGGCGCCGGAACGGGGTACCAAGCATCAACTGGTCCTCCTCGCAGAGGAGAATGCCGCGGCGGCCATTGCCGATCATCTCCGCAATGAGGCTTTGGATCGGCAGGCGACGGCTGAACTCAAACGCCTGCTTCGCCTCGACGCAGTTCCACGCCGCATCGAAGGCTTCGACATTTCGAACATCATGGGCAATCAATCGGTGGCCTCGCTGGTCGTGTGGGAAGACGGGGAGGCCAAGAAATCCGACTATCGCAAATTCAGGATTCAGACAGTGGAGGGAGCCAACGACTTTGCGAGCATGCAGGAAGCCGTGATGCGGCGGTACGGCGCGACCGAAGATCTCGCCCGTCCGGACCTGATTCTCATCGATGGCGGGTTAGGCCAGTTGAGCGCCGCGCTCGAAGGATTGAAACAGGTCGGGCAGGACCAGATTCCGATCATGGGCCTCGCCAAGGCCCGCGGGGAGAAAGAAGAACGGATTTTTCTCCCCGGCCGGAAAAACCCCATTGTCCTGCGGCCGACCTCCCCGGCTACCCACCTGGTCCAGCGCATTCGCGACGAAGCCCATCGCTTCGCCCTGACCTATCACCGGAATTTGCGCGGCAAGGCCTTGCTGTCATCCGAACTGGACCAGATCGCCGGCATCGGCACCATTCGCCGCAAGCGGCTTTTGAAGCAATTCGGCAGCCTCCAACGGGTCGCCACCGCCACCGACGATGAACTCCGGTCCGCCGGCCTCGATGTCTCCACCGTCGCTGCCCTACGTAAAGCCCTCACCCCGTCCTAGCCCACATTATTCATGAGCGCTTCGGCTGCAATCGCCGATCCGCTGCTGCGACGAGCCTTCGGCCGACGGGCTCGCCCCTCGGCCCCACGACGTACTGTACGAGTACGCATCGGGCTCTCACGGCTCCGAGCGCCGGTCTCGCGACGTGGCTCGACGATTTCGCGACGCACCGTCATGAATAATGCGGGCTAACGCAATACCGAGAGAGACTTCGCATAAACTGTATTGGGTTCGATACACCCGTATCTGAATAGGTACGCTCGATCCGCCGCACCGGTGATGCCTCACAGTGGAACAGGCACACTTTCTCTTCGAATATTGGGTTTTTGCGACTCGTTCGACAGCGGAGCAATTGCTGCTTGCCAGGTACGTAGTTTGCGTCTCTCTCCGGGCATCCGACTTAAGACGATAATGGGGAGGCATCCCGATGAGGATGTTGCGCATCGTTCACATACTGATCTTCGCCTCGCTCGCCGCCTGCACCACCCCGCCGGAGGTCAAGCAGGCGCTGGTGGCCAAGGATCAGGGCTATACCGAAAATGAACAGCTCATGCAGCAGTATCGGGAGCTGGTCGGCAATATCAACAGCCGCCATGTGCAGTGGTTCCGCTATGTCCAGACTCGTCTCAAGCTGGATCTGGCCTTGCAATGGGCCACGACCAATCCCCGGCTGACCGATATCCCGGACGCCACCCTCGCCGACGACGATGCCGAGGTGCTGGGTCCCGATGTCCTGGCTGTGATCAATGCCATGCGCCTCAAATCTCTTCCCGAACGCAAGGGCGCGAACGGGCAGCCTGTTTTTCTCGCCGGCTCCGGGGACATGAGTCATCTCATCCAGCAAATTCCCGAACTGATCTCGCGGATCGAGCAGCGCGTGGCCTCCGATTCCAAGGCCCCGCAGGCTCTCGATCTCACTGCGTTCGACCAGTACCGGAATAATGTCGAAGCACTACGCCGGATCAACGGCATCATCAAACAGTACCTGGACATCGACGTCACCCTCAGCCGGAACGACACCCAGTCGCTTGCCGACGCGCTCCGCACGGTGCGCCGATGATCCGCCGCACAGCCGGCCGGAAGAAGGAGCCCTCCATGGTCACGCGAGGCGTGAGGCTACTGTCCGTCGTCATACTGTTCCTCATGGCCACCGGTTGCCACTCGATCCACAGCCGTTCGGTGCGCGACCTCATTCAACTGGAAGGCACCAAGATCGACGCCGCGCAGACCAACATCGACCTCTTCCAGAAGGAAACCGAGGCCCGCATCAAGTTCCTCGAACAGGCGCGCAGTTCGCTGCACGAGAGCTTCAAATCACTCCAGATACAGGAAACCAAACACCGGTTCGCCCTGGCCTCCTTCCGGAACCTGACCACGAAGAAGGGAGACTCCGCCTACGCGGCAGCCTACCTCACCAGCCTCATCTACATGGCCGATGCCCAGGGACTCGAGAAGGCGGTCTGGAATCAATTTGAGGAGGACTTTTGCGGCCTCCGCGATACGGCCAATGCCCTCAACGACTCATGGAAACGGACGACGACGCTGCATGCCCAGGTGCATCGATTTGCCAAGCAAACGGCCTTCGCATCCGTCGATCCTGAGTTCGTCACGGCCGTCCTTGACCAGGCCCCCAACCGGTCCGGCCAGATCATGGAGATCCTGGATCACTCGCGAACCGTGAACGATGCCCTGGAAGAAGTCGTCGGCGCGCGAATTCTGCGCATCGGCGGACTGGATCGTGCCCAGCTGTTCACCGCCGACCTGGTGGAACTCCTCGATCGATTGAAGAAGGACGACGGACAGTAACGGAGGCTCTATGAACCGCAGCATCGAGGGGGTGGTCACTTTCCTCCAAGACAATGACAGTCTGATCAAGCAGCTGATGGAAACCGCCGAAAGCGCCACCAATGAAATCGAACAACTGGCCGATCGCGTAGGCAACGCCCGCGAGGAAGCGCAAGTGCTGGTCGATCAGTTGGGGGCGGTGGAGTTCAGTGTCGGCCGCCAGGACGATACAAAGGTCCGGCAAGCAGCCCTGCTGGAGGCCGTCGCCGCCCTGCGGAAGAAGTTTGAGACCTACAAGAACGACCCGCTGCGACGAGGCATCTATGCCGCGGAGATCTCCAATCTGTACCTGCAACTGGCCAACACCTTCAATAACGAGACAGTGGCCCAAATCGTCCCCTTCGGCGCCGACGAAATCAGCGGCTATAAAGACTTGATGAAGAAGGCCGTGCTGGATGCCGCGTCGCGAAAAAAACGCGCTGCCGTCATTAAAGCGGGCGTGCAGATTTCGCGTTTGGCACTTGGCGTGGCCGGCAAACTGGCATTGGTGTGAGAGGTATGGGAACTCGACCGGTCATGCGGACATCCGCCGCGTTGATGCTGCTCCTTCTCGCCACAGGCTGCAGTCTCGATGCCGCCTCACGCGGCCCCTTCGGTCCGGACGATCCGGAAACCGCCGTGCCAAAGAAGCCACTGCCCGCACAGCTCCCGACCAGACATGTCCTGGAATTCTCATCCGATGAATCCCCCGAGCATATCAAGCCCAAGATGGCCGGAAGCGCACTCGATGCCGGTGTCTCCCGCTCACCCAATCGGGAGGCGGTGCTCTCAGCTGCCGACATTGCGGGACTGCGAAAGGTCGCGGAAACGGATCCTCGAGTCGCGGCCCTCCTCGGTGAACGATGGGGATTCATTGACGCGGATCGAGTACCACCGAGGGGGAAGGTGTCGTTCGGCTGCTGTCGGACAACCGCGCGATTCACCAGACTCACCTACTTCAGCTACAGCCATAACGTCGCCGTCCACGTGCACATGAAAGATTCGACCATTCTGGAAGCCTCGCGAGCGGAAGGGTATCTACCCCCCGAAGGCCCCCGGGATATCCAACGGGGCATCGAGCTGGCTCGCGCCGACCGCCGTCTCGCCGACAAGGTGCAAGGGATGCAAGGACACGGGCTGTTGATGCAGCCGGATCGCGGTTTCTTCAGAAACGACCCCGGGTATGGACATCGAGTGATTTGGATCACCTTCTCCCCTGGTCTGGGCGGCGACCCCAAATACTGGGCACAAGTCGATCTCACGGAAGACCGTGTGCTGGATGCAGGAAATGAACCGCCCCGTTAGGCGGTGAAAGGATACGGGATGAGACGCCTCGCGGTGAGTGCCTTGTTACTGCTCTGCACCCTCGCGCTGCCGCTACCCGGCTCGGCCGACACAGCATCGGAGCATGTCGAGTGGGGTGCGTGGAGTTTCGACTACGAAGTCCGGGACAATACCGGGTTGGCCCTTCGCAACGTCACCTACGGCGGAGAACAGGTGCTGGCCAAAGCCAGCATGCCGGTCCTGCGCGTGAAATACGTGAAGGAACGCATCTGGTGGAACCCCTTTACCTGGTTCGGCTCCCGCGCCGACAGCGGACGCTGCGGCCCCTTTCAAGATCGACTGCGCTGGCAGGATCTCGTCCCGATTGTGAACTGCGGCGACCAGAAGGTCTGCGTCGAAAGCTCGACGGTGAAAGGCATGAAGTGGCTGGAACTGGGCATCTATGCCCGAATCGGGGAGTATCACATTTACCAATCCTGGCATCTGTCCGAAGATGGTGAATTGCGGCCGGTCGTCCAGAGCCGGGGGTTGTCCTGCAATACCGATCACGTCCACCATCCCTATTGGCGCTTTGATTTCGACATCAACGGCAACGGAATGGATCAGGTATTTGTGCGCGACGATGGGGGCCCGGACAGCGGCTGGGGACCGGGATGGAAAAAATATACCAATGAACGCAATGACGTGAAACATACGGCCACTCACCGGGCCTGGTTTATTCGCGACCAACTCACAGGACATGGGGTATGGGTGTTACCCGGAGACGGCTACGCGCCCCTGAAAGACGACGGAGAACGCGATTCCTTCGCCGACCTCGACGTGGCCATTCGCCGGGCCAATGCGGACGAAGATCTCTCATGGGTCTTCGGAGCCCGGGGCCAGCTCGGTTATGACGAGGACAACCAGGGCGTCCAGGAACAGGATGTGGTGTTCTGGTACGTAGCCCATCTGCCGCACATGGCCGCCCTCGGCCCCACGAAGTGGCTGACGCTCGGACCGACCCTGAAGATTCACCGCTAGCTTGACGGCATTCGAGCCTCCCGCTGGCTCCATGTCAATTTTCAAGACCCGCCTCTTCCCCGTTGCGGTTCAAACCTTAAGCACTCTATACTAGGTGCAGGATGCCCTAGATACTGGGCTCAAGCGGACAGTACAATCAGCCTGTTTGATCAGGGCACAGCTGTCTCACTATGAACCACGTCCGCGCTTCTGAATCTTCATGGCCTCGGGTGCTCCCACTTGTACCCGGCCCCGCTGATCGGGAAGAATCGGCATGAGTCAGCCAGCATTTTCCGCCAAGGAATTTCAACGGCTCGGCGAAATCATGCATGATGCACGCTCCGTCGATCGCAGCGACAGGGTGTGGCAACTCGTCTCGGCCGTGCAGAAAGTGATTCCCTACGAATTCTCCGGATGCGGCGCCGTCGATCTCCTGCACGGGATCGATCCTTCGCTGGGGCATTCCACCTACCCGCGAGAATTCTGTCAGCTGTATATGGGGCAAGGGTTGGTGGTCGATCCAGCCGTCAGCCGCCTCATCACCTCGGGTCAGACCGTGACCTCCAGCGCCGATGAACCGACCGCCAACGAGCCCAAGGACATTACCTCGCTCAAACTCGACTTCGGCATCAAAACCTGCCTCTCGGCCGGAGTGCGTGGAGCGAATGGGTCTTGTTCGTACTTCGCCTTCAGTAATTTTGATGCGAAACAGGCCGACAAACTCCGACTCCTGCTCGACATTCTGACCCCGCATTTTCATCTGAGTTATATGCGATGCCACTCCGCGTGGAATCCGGAACGACCTGCCCCGCCGCCAACCATACTGAGCAAACGGGAAGAAGAAATTCTCCGATGGGTTGCGGCAGGCAAGACCAATTGGGAAATCTCCGTCATTCTGAAAGTCAGTTTGAACACCGTCAAATTTCATCTCAAGAACGTCTTTCAGAAAATCGGGGTCGAAAATCGATGGAGCGCCATTGCCTATTGGCAAACCGGCGAACAACATCGCATCGTTCCATCCGCACCGCCCAGTGACGACCGTCCGCCCTCCGGGGCCAACACACCCGACTAAATCGCTCGATGCATGCCGACTCGCGCTCCGCCCCGTCCGTCACCGGTTGACCGGCGCCGGGTAGGGCGCTCGCCTACCCCGATGGGTAGGTGACGCCAGACCTCGCCTCTCGTACATTCGATCCACACAACGTCATGCCGCGCGTGACGTACCAGCACCACCCTCATTCACACACCCGGCCGGGGCCATCCCGCCCTAGGATGCCGGGAAGGAGAGGCCCTATGAAGCAGCTTGCCGCACAACCTGCAGCAATGGACGCCACATGTACCCTGCTCGACCTCCTGCAACAACGCAAGACGCGCCGTTTCGGCCGCGGCATGACCCTGCCCGGCGGCCCGCTTCAATACACGAGTCAGCATGAACCGATCCCGCTGAGCCGGGAAGAAGAACGATATCTGATCTATGCGGCCATCGGTCGATCCGGGCGCAACCTGGGCGACATGCAGTTTGTCGGCCGCCCGGGCGCGAGCACCGGCCAGGGTCACGCGCTGATGAACTTCAAAAGCCGCACGGTTCCCAGCCCCTGCTCCGCTCAGAGCACGCAACTCTTTTACACTAACGATGACGGTGTATTTTTTGTCGCCGACGCGGCCGGCCCAGATCATCCCTGGGATCTGGAGGCGGTGCAACTCCAATCGTCCCGACTGGAGATTCCGCGCGAAGCCCCGTTCATGCTGCCGTTCAATCAGTGGTATACGAACCGCCCCGGCACAACCCTGTTCATGCCCGTTACCAATATCGCGCTCCTGTATCTAAATCTCCTGCTGACGATGTTCAGCGAAGACACGGGATACTTCATCGTCGACACAGACAACGGCAACGCCGCCTGCGGGCTCGATGCCTTCCGTAAGAGCGCGGGCGGGCACCTGCACGATAATCTCGCCTCGCGCAAAATGTTCAGCCTGCGGGAACTCGATGCCGGCATTTGCGAAACCGCCGTTCAAGAGCAAGGAATCATCTGCGAACATCTCTCGCTGATGCAGCAGGCCCTGGGACTGGGCGGCGGCATCCAGAGCGTGGGAAGCGGCCGTCACCTCCTCGGTATGGAACCGCACATCTACCCCGGCCTCGGCTTCCACTTCGTCGTCCCGCCGGGCAAACCCCTGCGCGCCAATCCGGTGGGCATTCCACAGGTGTGGGAAGGGCCCACCCCGCCGTTCGTGCCGTCGATGAAAGATGCCGTGATCAGCCTGGTCGCCAGCAAGTTCGGGCCGAACGGCACCTACGGAAAGTCCACCGAGCAGCCTTGGACCAACCCCAAAGCCGCCCAGCAGGTGCCGCAACATTCCGAGCGCGCCATCGACGCGACCATCGCATTTGCCGAATACATCCTCGACACCTACGGACGGTTCCCGGCGCACGCCGATGCCTGCAAGTCCATCGTGGCCTGTCAAACCCATCACCTGGATGAAGAATTCTATGCCACGTTTTATCCCGATTCCACGTTACCGGACGCGCATCGCGAGCACATGCATGTGTGGCACAGCCACTGACGACACACATTTTCACGCTCCCCGGAGCACAGGAGGGCATCATGACACCACAGACCTCTCGTCGAGTCGTCATCACCGGAATGGGAGTGATTTCCCCGTTGGGTTGCACCGTCGATCTGTTCTGGCATCTATTGAGCAAGGGTGAGAGCGCCGTCAAACCGGTCAGCTCGTTCGATACCTCACCGTTCCAAGCCTGCCTCGCGGCGGAGGTGCAGGACTTCGACCCCGAAGATTTCCTGCATCGCAAGCAGGCCCGTCGGATGGGGCGGGCCACTCAGTTCGCCGTCGCCTCCGCCATGATGGCGGCGCGCGATTCCGGCATCGAGCTGGAACAGGAAGATCGCGGGTCCATCGGCATCAGCATCGGCACCTCCATCGGCGGCATGAAGGAAGCGTTCGAGTTCCACGATGCGGCCAAACTCAACGCCTATGAGCGCGTCAACCCATTCACCATGGGGATGACCTTCCCGAACGCGATTTCGTCGGAAGTGGCCATCGTGCTCGGGCTGCACGGCCCCTGCGAGACGTACTCGATCGGTTGCTCCTCGACGGCCAATGCCATCGGCCGCGCCTACGAATGGATCAAATCCGGCCAATCGTCGCTCGTCGTGGCCGGCGGGACCGAAGCACCGCTCCACCCGAGCGTCTACGCCGCCATGAACGCCGGGCGCGCGCTGGCGCCGGACGAACGCGGGGCCATTCGCAACCTTCCCCGTCCCTTCGACAAAACCCGATGCGGCATGGTGTTGGGCGAAGGCGCCGGCTGCCTCATCTTGGAAGACTTTGAGCACGCGCGCGCCCGCGGCGCCAAGATGTATGCCGAGCTGGAAGGATGGGGCTTTACCTGTGATGCCCATTCCATGGTGAAGGCGGATCACACGGGCCACGAACAGCAACGGGCTGCCAGGCTGGCCCTCTCGACGGCCCATTGGTTTCCTGAGGAAGTGGACTACGTGAACGCCTGCGGGCTCGGCACCATGGAGTTGGATGCGCTCGAAACACATACCGTCAAACAGGTCCTGGGAGACCACGCGTATCGGGTTCCCGTCAGTTCGTTCAAAGCGGCACTCGGTCACGCCTTCGCCGCCAGCGGCGCCTTCCAAGTCATCGGCACCGCAAAGGCCATGGAGCACCAGTTCATCCCGCCCACGCTGAACCTGACGACGCCGGATCCGACATGCGATCTGGATTATGTCTCAGGACAGGGACGGGCGGCGCATCTCGATCGTGCCTTGATCAACAGCTTTGGATTCGGCGGCAAGAATATCGTGCTCGCGCTGTCGCGAATGAATGCCGGTATCGCCACCACCAGCCCGATGGCGGCGACGCCAGGCTACAGCGTGACCCATCTGGTGGGAGTCTCGTAGGACCGCACCATGAGCAACCCGAGCCGGAAATCATCGCGCATCGACTGCGCGGCCGCGCGCGGGTCGGCCTCCGACAGGCCGGCCCGCCGCAGGGCCGTTCGATCGCGGCGGTATTCCGGCTCGAGCAGGATGGACGCCGATCATCATCCGACGGGCCACCCTTGTCGAAAGGCACCCGCCGCCTCGGCACAGACAGAGAAACAGTTCACCAGTCATCCATCCACATCTAGCTGAGAGTCGAATATGAACGAATTACAGAACACACCGGCGCGCGTGTTCATCATCAATCCTCAGGAATTGGTCAGAGTCGGCATGCGAACGCTGCTGAACTCCGTACCGGACTTTATGGTGATCGGTGAGGCCTCGTCGAAGGAGGAGGCGCTCCCCCTGGTGCTCCACCACACACCCGACATCGTCGTGCTCGATCTGCGGGTGCAGGACGGCACGGGTATCGAAACGGCCAAGGAAATCCTCGCGCACCTTCCGGAGACGCGCGTGCTCTTTCTGGCCGATGCGCTCACTGACGCCACCCTGCTCTCCGCCGTCGCAACCGGAGCCCACGGGTATGTTCTCCAAGAGGCCGGGGCGGAGACCCTGTTGCACGCCATGCGCAGCCTGACCAAGGGGCAATCCTACCTGGACCCCGGGGTAACCCGTCATACGTTTGCCTACCTCCGCAAAGTTGCCGATCGGGAACCCGAACGGGGCCGTCATCTGCTGTCGCCGCAAGAGCGACGCCTCCTTCCCCTCATTGCCCAAGGAAAAACCAACAAGGAAATCGCCGCCGAGCTCGGGCTGAGCGATAAAACAGTCAAAAATTATCTGGCGAACGTGTATTCCAAACTTCACCTGAGCAGGAGGTCTCAAGCCGCCGCGTTTTACCTGAAGACCATTCCCTGATCGCCGTCGCACCGGGCGCACGAGGGCAGGAAACTCAAGTTCTTCGATCCGCAGGCCGAGAGAGTATCGACACCTAGTCTCTACCTTCGCGGAATCGCCTGTCGTATGCACCATTTGCGATCGTTCCAACTCCGGGACATGACCGCCTGCGGCGCGGCGTTGCGCCGGCTCGGCACAGATGCCGCCAGCCTTGAGCAGGTCGCCGACCGCCTCGTTCGTCACCTCTACAAATCCTTGACCATGGGCCATCTCGGGGAGCCGGCCTGCAGCCTGGTCCGCCTCTTCAAGACGACACCCTATAGCCGGCTGACACCGGACCTTCGAGCCCTGGCTGACACCCGGCTCGGACACACGCCACCGGCCCCCTCTCTGACCTGCCTCACCCTGCTGGCCAGTGCCGGAGCGGTCCCCGGGTGGAATGACCCCGCGCGTTCAAGCCGCTTCCGCGTCATCCCGCTCGACACCCTGGAGGCCGTCGAACGGTTACCCATGTTCAGTCAGCTCTTCCGGCAGCTGGGGGTTTCGCTCCCCTCGTTGACACAGCCGGGCCCGAGCGTGTTGCTCGACCAGCACGAACAATCGTTCAACGTCTTTCACATTCCCGAAGCCGAAGGAAGCCCCTACGTCCCGGGACAGGAAGAGTTCGTGCGCACGTACGGGATCCGGTCGGTCCTGGGATTCGGCGCACCCCTGCCGGACGGTGAACTGTTTTCCATCATTCTCTTCAGCAGGGACTTTATCCCTGAGAGCACGGCAACCCTTTTCAAACCCCTCGCGCTGTGCGCGCAGATTGCACTGGCCCCCTATGCGACCACGACGGCGGCCTCTCACCCGCACCAGACCTCCAGGCCGGAGCAGGCCGGCGACGACCCAGCGCCTGTCCACGACACGCATCTGCAGGCCAGGATCGCCGACCTCGAACGCCTTCTCGCCGTACATGAACAGACTGTGGACGAGCAAGCCGACCGGATGGACCTGATCGTGCAAGGTTCCCAAATGGGCACCTGGGACTGGGACATCCCAACCGGGCGAGTGACCTTTAATGAACGATGGGCGAGTATGCTCGGTTACCGTCTCGACGAGATCGAGCCCCATGTCCGGAGCTGGGAGCAATTGGTGCACCCGGATCACCTTCAGCAGGTGATGGCGACGGTTTCTGCGCATCTTCGTGGAGACACGCCCACCTACTCCAGCGAGCATCGCCTGCGAACCAAGTCCGGCGCCTGGTGCTGGGTCTTCGACAGCGGACGCGTAGTCAAGCGGGACGCGAAGGGCGCCCCCTTGCGGGCCGCCGGCATCCATCTCGACATTTCCGACCGTAAGGCACTCGAAGCGGCGCAGGCACGCGCGCAATCCGACTTGCAGGCCAAACAACAGGCGCTGGACGAGGCCCAGACGCTGGCCCATCTCGGTTCGTGGCACTGGAATATCGAGACCGGTCAGGAAGCATGGTCCGACGAGCAGTGCCGGATCTTCGGCCATACTCCAGACCAGAGCCTCCCGACCTATGCGACCTTCCTCTCCGCGCTACATCCGGACGACGTCGAGCGCGTGAAGCAAGCCGTCGATGGAGCGCTGACATACGACTCGCCCTACAACGTCGATTGCCGGATCCGCCGCCCCGACGGCGAAGTGCGGCACATCAATTGCCGCGGAGTCGTCCAGCGCGATCCCGACGGACGACCGGTGAGTATGGCCGGAACCGTGCTGGATATCACCGACTACAAACGCGCCGAATTTGCCTGGCGGGACAGCGAAACCAGAATGCGTTCGATCTTCGAGAGCGCGATTGAAGGCATTGTGGTCATCGACGAACGCGGCCGGATCGAAAGCGCTAACACCGCCCTGCTGAATTTACTGGGATACCAGGCGCACGAACTGATCGGGCAGAACATTTCCCTACTCATGCCCTCTCCCTATCGTGAACACCACCATGAGTACCTGGCGAACTACCTGGTCACCGGGAAACGGACCATCATCGGCAGCGGCCGCGACGTGCCGGCCGTGCGTAAAGACGGCACTCGGATCGACGTGCATGTGTCGGTCAGCGAGATGCAGATCGGAACGGAGAAGAAGTATACGGGCATGCTTCGCGACATTTCCGAGCGGAAGCGCATGGAAGCGACCCTTCGGGAGAGTGAAGAGCGATTCCGGCAATTGGCTGAGCATATCGATGCCGTCTTCTGGCTCACCTCGCCGGATAAGAGCGAGGTCCTCTATGTCAGCCCCGCCTTCGAGACCATCTGGGAACTCCCCAGAGATCTACTCTATGTGAATCCGAGTTTCTGGCTCGATCACATCCATCCGGAGGACCGGAAACGCGTCACCACTGCGGCTGCCTGTCAAGAACACCTCCCCTATGACGAGGAATATCGGATCGTCACACCAAGCGGACAGGTCCGTTGGGTCCGGGATCGTAGCTTCGCGATCAAGAACGCCCAGGGGGAGACCTATCGCATAGCGGGCATCGCCGTCGATATCACCCTGCCCAAACAGATGGAGGCGCAGATTCGTGCCAGTGAGCTACGGCATCGTGCACTCGTAGAACTGTCGCCGCACGCCATCTTCGTGAATTGCGACGGCAAAATCGTGTTTGCCAATCAGGCCTGCGCGAAGTTACTGGGAGCGATCGCCCCGTCACAGCTGTTCGGCAAGACGGTTCTCGAGTTTATCCATCCAGAATCCCACTCCAAGGTACGACAGAGAATCGCGAAAATACGCGAGACGAATCAACCGGTCCCGCCCACCGAGGAGCGGTTTGTCGGTCTCGCCGGCTCCATCATCGATGTCGAAGTGGCGGCCGCTCCGGTTATGTTCGAGGGGAAACCGGCCATCCAAGTCATTGCCACCGACATACGGGCTCGGAAAGACCTGGAACGGGCCCTGCTCGCGACCAACCTGCAACTGCAGACCATCCTTTCCAGCGCGACTAATGTGTCCATCGTCGCCACCAATATCGAGGGGACGATCACGACCTTCAACACCGGCGCGGAAGAGTTGCTGGGTTATACCGCCGTCGAGATGATCGGGCAACAGTCGCTCATATTGCTGCACGTGCCCGAGGAGATCGAGCACCATGCCAAGGAGCTCAGCGACTTGTACGAGCGCCCGATTCATGGTGTTGCCGCCTTGATCGAAAATGCCAAACGAGGCGGGTTCGATGAACGGGAATGGACGTACCAGCGAAAAGACGGCAGCCGGCTGACTGTCCTATTGACTATCACCGCACTCCGGGACAGTGACGGAGTCGTGACCGGATTCCTGGCGATGGGAAAAGACATCACCAGCCGAAAAGCCGCAGAACATGCCCTCGCGCAGGCGCGGGATGAAGCCCTTCGAGCCGCCCAGGCCAAGGCCGACTTCCTCGCCACCATGAGTCATGAAATCCGCACCCCGATGAATGCCATCATCGGCATGACGGGTCTGCTGCTCGATACCGCCCTCACGAAAGAACAACATGAGTTTGCCGACTCGGTCCGCCGTTCGAGCGACAGCTTGCTGACGCTCCTCAACGACATTCTCGATTTCTCCAAAATCGAGGCGGGAAAACTTCATTTCGAAGAACTCCCGTTCGACCTCCGGATGACGGTGGAGGATACGGTGGAGCTGCTCGCGGAACAGGCGCAGAGCAAAGGCCTGGAGTTGATCGGGTTAGTCGATGCCGCCGTGCCGACCGCCGTCGTAGGCGATCCCGGCCGGCTCCGGCAGATTCTGGTCAATCTGGTCGGCAATGCCATCAAGTTTACCTCCGCGGGCGAAGTGTTCCTCCACGTGACGCGTGAGACTCAAGACGGCGTGGGCCTTCTGCGATTCACCATCAAAGATACCGGGATCGGTATTCCAGAGGCCGTGCAGGGACGACTGTTTAGCGCCTTCGTACAAGCCGACAGCTCCACCACCAGACGATTCGGCGGCACCGGACTAGGGCTCGCTATTTGCCAACGCCTCGTCAGCCAGATGCATGGCCGGATCGGGGTCGAAAGCCATCCCGGACAGGGCAGCACGTTCTGGTTCACCGTGCAACTTCCGGAGACGACACTCGCCACTTCCCCGTCGCCCTTTTCCTGGAGCCGGCTGCATGGCCGGCGCATTCTCCTCGTGGATCATTGCGATACGGTCCGGCAAGCCATGCGCCAGGAGCTCACCTCGCATGGAATGAATTGCACGGTGGCACAGAGCGGTCCGGAGGCCGTGGAGTTAGCCCGCACGGCGGCGGCCAGTCAGAATCCCTTCGACTTGGCCCTCATCGAATTGCATCTCTCCGACATGGACGGATTCGAAACGGCCGCCCGGCTGAAACAGGATCCCGCAACCGCCGGCATACGCCTGGTCATCCTCACCACAGTCGGCCGGCGTGGCGACGGCCAGACTGCGCGATCCATCGGCATCGACGCCTATCTCACGAAACCACTCCGTCAGACACAACTGCTCGAATGCCTGTGTCTCCTGCTGGCCCCGGAGGCCGCGGCCGGAACGCCGTCGAACGCCGAACCGCCGCCGTTGATCACACGACACACCCTGAGCGAGTCACAGGCAGGACCGAAGCCTCGCCTGCTCCTGGCGGAAGATAATCCCGTGAACCAGAAAGTCGCCTGCAAGATGCTGGAGAAACTCGGCTACCGGGTCGATGTCGCGGGAAACGGACAGGAAGCGGTGGCCGCCCATGAGCGTGCCCGTTATCCGCTGATTTTTATGGACTGCCAGATGCCGGAAGTAGACGGGTTCGAAGCGACCGCACTGATCCGCAAAATGGAAGGTCGGTCGGCCCATACCCCGATCGTCGCCATGACGGCCAACGCCATGCAAGGCGACCGCGAACGCTGCCTGGCCGCCGGGATGGACGATTACATCGCCAAACCGGTCCGCCCCAAAGAGCTTCAGGCGGTACTCGACACCTGGCTCGGAACCGCCGGCGCTGCAACCGGCACCAACGGCTAACGCGGATTATTCATGCATGCCGTCGCGAGTCGTTTGAGACCGAAGCCCGCCGGGCGAGAGGATCGAACGACGGAGCAGGGATTCATGAATAGTCCGGGCTAGAGAGGGGTCGCTTTCATGTCTGTCCATCAGCATCGCGCCAGACATCGTCGGGACCATAGACTCGACCCCAGCATCATCAACGTGCTACCGGCCAATATCGCCGTGCTCGACGCGCAGGGGACAATTCTCGCGGTCAACGAGTCCTGGGAACGGTTTGGAGCCGCGAACGGCTTTACCGGCGAGGGCTACGGCGTCGGCCTCAACTATCTCGACATCTGCGATGCGGCGGGACCTCAGCCCGACGCCCAGCATGTGGCCCAAGGAATCCGGCACATTCTGGACGGCACCATCCGCGCCTTCTCCTACGAATACGAAAGTTCGAGCTCCACACTCCGGCGCTGGTTCCGGGTCATCGTCACCCCGATGCAGGGCAGCCGGAGCTACGGCGCTGTGGTCATGCACATCAACGTATCGGACCTCAAGCAAGCGGAAGCCGCCATGCATCAGAGCGAGGTCCGATTGCGGGCGATCGTCGACACGGCGGTGGACGGCATCGTCGTCATCAATGAGCGGGGCATCATCGAATCGATCAATCCCGCCGTCACTCGCATGTTCGGTTACACCTCGAACCAGCTCCTGGGGCAGAACGTGAAACTCCTCATGCCCGACCCCTACCACACGGAACACGACCGGTACCTGACCAATTATTTGCAGTCGGGCCAGAAAAAGGTCATCGGCATCGGTCGTGAAGTGCTGGGACTTCGAAATGACGGCGTGTCATTTCCCATTGAGTTGGCCGTGAGTGAAATGCTCGTCGATGGCGCCAGAAAGTTTACCGGTATCGTGCGCGACATCTCCTTGCGCAAACAGGCCGAGGCCCAGTTCCGTCAAGTGGTGGAATCCGCGCCGAACGGCATGTTGATGATCGATCCCCTCGGCAACATCACGCTGGTCAACAAGCAGGTCGAAACCATGTTCGGCTACAGCCGCGAGGAGATGCTCGGCCGGCCGGTCGAAATGCTGATTCCGGAACGGTTTCGTCCCAATCATCCGGCGCATCGCGTCGGATACTTCTCCGCCCCGTCGTCACGCGCCATGGGAGCCGGCCGGGAACTCTTCGGCCTGCATAAGAACGGGCAGGAGTTTCCCGTCGAGCTCGGACTCAATCCGATCGATACGCCGAACGGGAAACTGGCGCTGGCATCCATCGTCGACATCACCATGCGAAAACGCACCGAAAGCGCGCTGTCGAAAGCGGCCCAGGATCTCGAATGGAAAAACTGGGAGATCTCGGAAGCCCGCGATCAGGCCGTCAAAGCCGGGCAGGCCAAGACCGATTTCCTGGCCACGATGAGTCATGAAATCCGCACCCCGATGAACGGGGTGCTCGGCATGACGACCTTGCTGCTCGACACCGCCCTGAGCACCGAACAGCGTGATTATTTGCAGACCCTCCGGCATTCCAGCGAATCGCTGCTGAGGATCATCAACGACATTCTGGACTTTTCGAAAATCGAGGCCGGGAAATTTACCATCGAGCAGATCCCGTTCGACCTCCGCATGACCATCGAAGATACGCTGGACATGCTGGCGCCCGCCTCTCAGGACCGGCATTTGGAACTCGTCGGACTCATCGACGCGCAAACACCGCGGACCGTCATCGGAGATCCGGGGCGTATTCGCCAGGTCCTGACCAACCTGCTCGGCAACGCGATCAAGTTCACCGAACAGGGCGAAGTGTTGATCCAAGTTCTCCCGTTGGATGAAGATCCGACCTTCGTCATGCTCCGGTTCGAGGTGATCGATACCGGCATCGGCCTCAGCCCCGAAGCCCAGGCGAAAATGTTTCAGGCCTTTACCCAGGCCGACAGTTCGACCGCCCGCAAGTACGGCGGAACGGGTCTCGGCCTGACGATCTGCAAACGGCTGGTCGAGCTGATGGGCGGAGAAATCGGACTGCAATCGATGCCGGGGCTCGGGACCCGCATCTGGTTTACCGTGCGCTTCGCCCTGCAAGCGGACGCAGCTCCCCCCGTGATGCCCCCGTTGACGTCCAACGATTTCGCCGGCCGCCGCGTCTGCCTTGTCGACGACAACCCGACGAACCGCAGTTTGCTTCAATACCATGTCTCGGCGTGGAACATGCACCACGAAAGCGCCGTCGATGCCCCTTCGGCACTGGCGCTCTTACGCCAGGCCGCCGCCGACGGTACCCCCTTCGATCTCGCCATCATCGACATGCACATGCCGGATATCGGCGGACTCCAGCTCTGTCGTTTGATCAAAGAGGATCCCGCCATCCGCGCGACACACCTGATCGTCCTGACGGCGTTCGGCCAACGAGGCGACAGCATCGCGGCGAAGGAAGCCGGTGCCAGCGCATACCTTCCCAAACCGGTTCGTGAACGCCAGCTAGCCGACTGTATCCGTCTGATCCTCGGCCGCAAAGACAGCGACGAAACATCGCCGCCGCTGATTACCAGACACACCATGTCGGAGGCTCAGGCACAGGCAGCGCAACGTCTGCTTGTCGTCGACGACAATCCGGTGAATCAAAAGGTCGCGTTGAAGATGCTGGAGAAGCTCGGGTACCGCGTGGATGTGGCCGGCAACGGCATGGAAGCGCTCGCGGCCGTCTGTCGGCATCAATATCCATTGGTGTTTATGGATTGTCAGATGCCGGAGCTCGACGGACTCGAAACGACTCGGTTGATCCGGTCTCAGGAACAGGCGGGTACGCATCTCCCGATCATCGCCATGACCGCCAATGCCATGGCAGGCGATCGTGAGAACTGCCTCAAGGCCGGCATGGACGATTTCATCAGCAAACCGATCGTCCCCGACCAATTACGGGAGATTTTGTCCCGATGGCTTCCCTCGGCCAGGCTGACTCCTCCTCAGAAGTCCTTCGCACCTTCGGATGCCGGTAACGCGGCATAGTGAGGGCCTGCATCTAAACCCATCCGACGATTGACAGAACTCCACGCGCCGACTAGGATACGCCCTCACCAAGGAGAGTGAGCGCACGCGTGAGTCATCCGTCCCCGTCCGGTCCTGCAGCATTGCCTCCGACATCGCACAACCGCGTTGAGCAGGCCTTTGAGTTCCTGGTTTTCGGCAGCCGCTGGATTCAAGCGCCGCTCTACGGCGGCCTCATCATCGCCGAGTTGCTCTATGCCACCAAGTTCATCCTCGAACTCTGGGAGATGGCGAAACACTTCAAGCAACTCGAAGAAACCAAATTCATGTTGGGGGTGCTCGGCCTGATCGATGTCACGATGGTGGCCAATTTGTTGACCATGGTCATTATCGGCGGCTATGCCACCTTCGTCAGCAAACTCGACCTCGAAACCCACCCCGACCGGCCCGAGTGGCTCACCCATGTGGACCCCGGGACCATCAAAATCAAACTGGCCGCGTCGCTGGTCGGCATCTCCAGCATTCATCTTCTGAAATCCTTCGTGGACATCGCCAACGAGAACCCCGACCACGTCAAGTGGAAGATCTTCATCCACCTCACCTTCCTGGGCTCCGCCATCCTGCTGGCCTATACCGACAAGCTGATGCAACGGGACCGCAAACATTGACCATAGCGTCGCCAGGCTGCCGTATCACTTGAGATCCGCGCTGTATCCGATCCGATAATCCCCACGACATACCGACCCTACGCATTCGCGTCTATTTCCGTGGCCGCAGACGGCACGGAACGCATCGACAGGGTTTCCAGGCCTTATTCTGTTCCACTGTCCTCTCGGGGCATGTGGTTTGCCTTTTCCAATCGTGGTATGACAGGCGCCGACACGGGCGCTTTTCGTCGAGACAGCGTCACCCTCACCATGTTCCCCTTGGAGTCACGATGACCACTCTCGCTTCGCAGGACGACCCGCTGACACTCGCAACGATTCTGGAGGAAGAAGCCGAGCTGCTGCACGGCCCCCTGCCCAAGGATCATCCGGTGGGGGCCCCCGAGGCGGTGCGCACGGCCGCACTGTTCCGGCATATCCACGCCTGCCACCCGAAACGCGCGGGACTCTGCTTCTCCGGCGGAGGGATACGCAGCGCGACCTTCGGACTCGGCGTCTTGCAGTCCCTCGCGCGACTGCAACTCCTGAACAAGTTCGACTACCTTTCGACCGTCTCCGGCGGAGGCTACATCGGCAGCTGGCTCACCGCCTGGATCCATCGCCATCCGCAGGGATTGGACGGCGTCATCGAGGATCTGCGGGTCACGCCGAATACCGGCGTCACGGAAGCGCCGCCGCCGGTCCAATGGCTGCGGAACTATAGCAATTACTTGAGCCCGCACATGGGCTTCCTCTCGGCCGATTCCTGGACGCTCGTCGGCATCTACTTACGCAACCTGCACCTGAACTGGATGGTGCTGCTGCCGTTGCTGATGGTCCCCCTACTCGTGCCACGCTGGACCATTGCCCTGGCCCAGCTGAATACCCCCGGGCTGACCTTGCCTGTCTGGCTACTCCAAGCCGTGTTTATGGTCGGTCTCGGTCTGGCCGTCATGGCATTGATCTATCTGCACCTCTGCCGTCCCACGCTCAGCGAGTATCGGCGCAATACCCGATGGCAGACATTGGAACGCCAACACTGGTTTCTGGTCGCCTGCCTCGGCCCCTTGATCACCTCGGTGCTCTTCCTCACCACCGCCTGGGCCTGGTTTCGGAACGGCGGCGGTACGCCGGAGCACCTCAGCCTCTCCCACGCCATGCTCGGCGGCGTCTTCCTCCACACGGGGAGCTGGCTCTTTTCCGTCCTCGCGCTCAAACGATTCAAAGCGTTCTCCCCCTGGTTGCTCTGGGAAACCGCCGCCGTCGCCGCCACCGGCGGGCTGGGCGGCTTGTTGCTCCGATCTCTCCTGATAAAGACTCCCGATCAGCTGGTCGTCGCCAAATTTGCCGAGTGCTTTGCCACCTTCGCTGTTCCGGGCGTCCTCGCGATATTTTTGCTCACGGCCACCGTCTTCATCGGCCTGGCCAGCCGGTTCACCGAAGAGCAGGACCGCGAGTGGTGGGGGCGCACCGGTTCCTGGGTGTTGATCGTCATGGTCGTCTGGTCAGGGCTCTCCGCCGTCGTCGCCTTCGGTCCGGGGCTCATGGCCTGGACACCGAAAGTCGCCGCTTCCCTCGGCGGACTCTCCGGATTGCTGACCCTCGTGCTTGGATTCGGTTCCCGCACCACCGCGCAACAACAGGAGGAACGGTCACATACCACCGTGATCACCGACTTCGCGGTACGATCGGCCGCGCCGCTCTTCATGCTCTGCGTCCTCGTCGCGCTGTCATTGGGCACCAGTTGGCAATTAGACCTCTTCGCCCATCACTACGAGATGCACCTCAACCATCTTACGGGGCCTATGCAGACCGGAGTAGGAGTCTGGCCGGATCCCTGGGGGCACGATCAGGTCCTCCACAACACCCCCCTCTGGATGCTCTTCCTGTTCACCGTCGCCGTGGCCTTGTTGGGCCTACTCATGTCCGGGCTGATCAACATCAACCGGTTTTCGCTGCACGCGATGTATCGCAACCGGCTCATTCGCGCCTATCTCGGAGCCTCGCGCATTCAGACCGAGCGCGAACGGAGCTTCAATCCCTTCACCGGATTCGACAATCTGGATAACCCGGCCATGGGCGACGTGCGATTCGACGACGTGCGTCTGGCGCGCTGGATGGCCAGAGAGGTGTTTTCAACGGACACCCGAGCGCAGCTGGATGCGTTCCATAAACTGACGGATCCGACATCGGCCCAACTGCAGGCCATGATCGCGCACCTGACGCAGGAACTCTCCCGTTCGCTCACGAACAAGGGGCTGGCCAAGGCCGCCGAACAATTGCGCGTCGGACCAGCCTGCCGCGCCAAGATCGCCGCCTTGCAACAACCGGAAACGGCGGCGGGAAAAGAGGCCATCACCTGGCTCACCACACTTTTCCTCAATAAGTTGTACGACCAGAGCCCGCGCCCGCTGCATCTCATCAACATCGCGCTCAATCTGGTCAAGGGCGACAACCTGGCCTGGCAGCAACGGAAGGCCCAATCGTTCACGATCAGCGCGCTCCACAGCGGCAGTTGGAACCTGGGATATCGCCGCTCGGAGGAATACGGATGCAACCATTACCTCGGCCAACCCCTGTCTCTCGGGACCGCTCTGGCAATCTCCGGCGCCGCCGCGAGCCCCAACATGGGCTATCACTCATCTTCAGCCGTGACGTTTCTGCTCGCGCTCTTCAACATTCGCCTGGGCTGGTGGCTCGGAAACCCAGGCCGTGCGGGTGCCGACACCTATCGCAAAGCGTCCCCCAACGTCTCGGTCGGCCCGTTGTTGTCCGAAGCCTTCGGCCTCACGGACTCCTGTCATCCCTACGTCTACCTCTCCGACGGCGGACATTTCGAAAATCTCGGCTTGTACGAAATGGTCTTGCGCCGCTGTCACTGCATCCTCGTGGTGGACGCCGGGTGTGACCCGCAGCTCAACTTTGAAGATCTCGGCAACGCCATCCGGAAGATCCGCATCGATCTGGGAATCGACATCGAACTGAATCTCGACCAGATCAAGCGAGCCGCCGACGCCAAAACCAGCAGTCGCCACCACGCCATCGGCATGATTCGCTACGACAAGGTGGACGCCAACGCCACCGCCGGCACCTTGATCTATCTCAAACCCTCGCTGACCGGAAACGAGCCGTCGGACGTCCAGGACTACGCCGCGCGTCACCCCTCGTTTCCCCACGAACCGACCTCGGACCAGTTCTTCGACGAAGCCCAGTTCGAATCCTACCGCCGCCTCGGCGAACATATCGCCCAACAGGTGCTGCGCCCCGCCATTCAACGAAGCGAGCAGGACTTTTCCTCCCTCTGCCATGCACTCCGCTCCTACTGGCTGACCACCCCGCCGGGCATGCGTGAATCCTTCCTCGGCGAAACCGACGACCTGAAGGACCTCGAGCGTCTCCTGCGCGACGATCCGGACCTGCTTCGTTACGACCTGGAAATCTATCCCGAACTCCACTCGGTGTTCGGGATCGACCCCGGCGCCATCGCGGTCAATCCGCGGGCCGCGCTGCACACCTGCAATCTGCAGATCCAACTTATGGAACAGGTCTACCTGGCCGTGAACCTCGAAGAGTTCCACACTCACGCCCTCAATCGCGGCTGGATGAACCTGTTCCGACGCTGGACCTCAGCGGAGACCTTTCGTCTCTTCTGGCCGACGCTCTGCGGAATGTACAGCCAACAATTCGTCCGCTTCGCCGAACAACACTTGAATTTAAGTATCGATGAAGTGGTCGTGTTGGAAGCGATGGGGCCGAGCAGCGATCTCTCATCGCTCGTCAGAGACCTGTCGATTGAGTGGGATTCCGTGCCGGATTACGCGGAGACGTTCATGCAGGCGCTCCACAAACCGTTGCCGTTGGCGGAACCGACCGGCGACGACACGCGGCGAGCAGCTTGGCACGTGCGACTGAAAGCCAGGCCCTCGCCGGACGATTCGGCCGGGCCGGGTGAAATCCTGGCCGTCGTGGCCGCGACGCGTCTTTCGGTGGCCGGACACCGGCTCGCGCTGCATGGCTGGGTACGACCGGCCTATCGAGGCTTGGGGCTGGGACACCGCCTGTTCAGGCGTGCCATTGAGGAATTAACCGCGGCATACTCCGGGCACAATCTGATCGTCGATTTGGGGCCTGACAATCCGGCCTGGGCCGGCACGTCCATCCGCAACGTCGGCTGGCTCCGTTTCTACGAACAACTCGGGTTTACGCGGGATCGCTCCGATCCAACCCGCTTCCAGATGACCCGGATCTTGAGGTAGCACAGGCAGACCCGACCGGCCGAGGATGGACAAATTCATCCGCATCGTTCATGAGTGGCCCTGTTCGAGCGGCCTGTCAGGGACGTGGGAAATGGCAGACCGCGTCACGCAAGATGGGGATGCGCCGGTCCAATGAGCGCCCGGACTCCGAGCAGCAACCGGTCCACGCTGAAGGGGTTTTCCAGCGTGCCATGCGCGCCGAAGATCGCCGCAATTTTGAGGATATCGTAGCCCTGCACCGCGTGCCCGGAGATGGCCAGGACCTTCACGGGCATCTGCCGGTTATGCACTCGAAGAATGGTGTCCAACCCGTCCTGAACCGGCAGATAGACGTCGAGAATGACGAGATCGGGGGAGAGACGCTGAATGGTCCGAAGGGCTTGCCGCCCATCCGCGGCTTCGATGACCCGATACCCTTCCAGTTCGAGTACGGTTCGCAGCCACCGACACACTTTCTCATCATCGTCTGCAACCAGAATCAACGCCACCGGCTCCTCGCTTCCGGATCAGGCACAGTCTTCGGCAAGAATCCCCCCGCTCGGCAACGTCCTCGCATACAACGTCGCCACCTGCGATCGCCGCGTCACCCCTAACTTGGAATACATATTGGAAATATAATTTTTGACCGTTTTATCGGAGAGCGACAGGGCCACGGCAATCTCCTTGTTCGTCCTGCCCTCTGCGACCAAGGGCAAGAGGCGTCGCTCTTGCGGCGACAAGTCGCCCATGCACGCCGTCGTCAGCCCATTGGCCATCTCCCGCACTTCCATCAAGACCAGGCCGATCAACTGCGGCCCAAGGCCCCCCCCGCTACCGGCTGCCCGTCGCAACGCATTCCGCCACATCGCCACCGGCGTATCTTTCAACACATACCCTAGGGCGCCCGCAGCGATCGCCTCCCGGATGACGGCGGGGTCGTCGTACACGCTAAGAATGAGCACCCGCGTGTCCGGTCTGCCGGCGACCAGCCTGGAGCAGGCGTGCACACCCGACCCGTCGGGCAAACTGATATCCAGCAGCACCAGGTCGGGGTTCAGCTTTTCGATCAGCTCAAGACCCTCCGTCATCGACGCCGCCTCGCCGACAAGACGAAACTCCGCCGTTCGATTCAGTTGTTCCCTCAACCCAAGGCGGGCCATGCGGCTATCATCAATCAAAACAATGCGATACAAATGCTGCGCGTCCATCGCCTCTCCTCGCTCACCAATCGCATACCTTTTTTCCCGGGCATAGTCTCGGCGGAGGATGCACGTAGGAGTATCGGCAGAAGGTGGATTTGTCTGTCAGCATTCGGCTGACAGAGCGGAGACGGCTCACTCAGGGCGGGTTACGGAAGGAGTCGCGGCTAGTCGATGAGTCGCGCTTCGATGGCGTAGCGGATCAGCTCCCCGGTACTCTCACACGACAGTTTTTCGAGAATCCTGGCCCGATAGGTACTAATGGTTTTCACACTGAGGCGGAGCTCCTCCGCAATCACGGATACCGATTTACCCTGCCCCAGCAATCGAAGCACTTGCAGCTCACGATCCGACAGTCTGGCATGCAATGATCCGTCCACGCCGGTTTCGATCACGCTCGCCATTTGCTCGGCCAACGCCGCAGTAATGTACCGGCCTCCCTGCAAGACCCGCAGGACGGCCGCCAGCAACTCGGAGGGCGCACTCTGCTTGGTCAAATACCCCGACGCTCCGGCTTTAATCGCCCGCATCGCAAATTCTTTTTCCGGATAGAGACTCAACATGAGCACCGGGAGGCTTGGCTGCAGAAGTTTGGTCTCCTTCAATACCTCCAACCCGTGCTTATCAGGAAGGGCGATATCCAGAATCATCAGATCCCAGGGTTGACGACGAACGGCCTCCAATGCCTCCTCGCCGGTGCGCACTTCAGAGATCTCGGAGCAGAGTTGCTCCTCCTCCAACAGTTCGCGCACTCCCCTTCGCACAATCGGATGATCATCCGTGATCAGGCACCGACATTTATTCATGAACCGGTTTCCTCCGTCGTGAAGCCGGACCTGGCGGCACGCTGCCTTCAGTGGAGCGGCCGGGCGTGGAACCGACCGGAATACGCACCTGTACCATCGTACCGGTATCGACCCCGGAGCTGATCTCCACCTGACCGGCGAGAATCTCCGCGCGCTCACGTATGCCCCGCAGTCCGAATCCACCCAAAGGGGACAGGGCGCCGACATCGAATCCGACACCGTCGTCGGTGACCGTCAGCCGCCATTCCCGCCGATTTCGCTGAACCAGAATGGACACGGTTGCGGCGTGCGCATGGCGGATGACATTCGTCAGCAACTCCTGGACGATCCGATAGAAGGCCGTCTCCAGCGTAGGAAGACGCTCGCCGCGACGGTGTGCCTGCTCAAACACCAGCGAACAGCACAAGCCGGTTCGAGCCTGCACATCTGCAATCAGCGCCTCCAAACCGGCCTTTAATCCCAGCTGTTCCAAGACCGGGGGGCGAAGGACTCGAACAATCTGACGCAGCCGCGCAAACAACAGATCCGTCGTCTCCAGGGCACGCGCCAGCCGCTCCGGACTGCGCCCTCCCGCAACGCTTGATCGTGCGGCGACGCGCTTCACCGATGCCAGATCAAACTTGAGCGAGGTCAGTAACTGGCCGAATTCATCGTGCAATTCGCGGGACAACCGGCGGCGTTCATTGGATTCAACCGTGTGCAGTTCCTGCGACATGGCCTGAAATCGTCGATAGGCTTCCTCCAGGGACGCATACGCGCGCCGGGGCGCCGTAACATCGATCATGGCCCCGATCATTCGCATGGCGCCTCCGGCCTCGTTCCGCACGATATAGGCTCGATCCAGGAAGTAGCCATAGGTGCCGTCGGCCAGTTGAAAGCGATACTCGGCAAAGAAGGTTCTGACATCCGTTTGGATGGCCTGACTCACCAGGTCGAGAACCCGTTCTTTATCCTCCGGATGCAAGCGGTTGCTCCACGCATCGACGCTCGGCTCCGTTCGTGGATCGTATCCGAACTTGTCGCACGCATTGGGGCTCCACCAATGATCGCCCGTGAGCAGATCCCAATCCCACAAGATGTCGTTGGTGGCCTGAGCCACCAGCCGGAAGCGCTCCTCGCTGGACCGGAGGAGCGCTTCGGTCTGCTTTCGGTCGGTGACGTCGCGGCCGACCCCGGTAATCCCGACAACCCGGCCGTGCAAATCCGTGAAGGGTGTGCCATTCCAATGATAGAGAATCGCGCGGCCGTCTTTCGTCAGGAGGTGCCCCTCCAACTCCGCATACCCGGCCTCGAACGCCTGTCGGATGGCCGCGCTGGTCGCGTCAGCCTCCGTGCGCGGCACCATCTCGAGGGCCGACTTCCCCAGCAACTCGTCGTGCGTATACCCGGTGACCGTCGCCAGTCGAAGATTCCATTTGCTTAAACGCCCCTCCAGATCCAGCACAAAGATCACATCGGGAACGGTTTCCATGATGGTCTGCAGAGTACTCAACGCTTCCGCCCGTTCCCGCTCCGCCTGCTTGCGCTCGGTGATATCGGTGATGGTCCCGACCATGCGCAGGGGTTGCCCGGAGGGATCTCTGGCCACGACTTTGCCGCGGTCGAGATACCATCGGTATTCGCCGGACTGATGGCGCAATCGAACCTCGAGTTCCTTCGTCGGCGTACGGCCGTCAAGATGCGCGTGCAGAACTTCTCTCATCCGTGGGGCGTCTTCCGGATGCAGGATCTCGAAGAAGAACACCGTCCCCCCGGTGACCTCCTCGGGTCGATACCCGAGGAGCCGGATCCACTGCGGACTGAAGTAGACGGCATCCGTCCGGACGTTCCAGTCCCACAGCCCCTCGTTAGTCGCCTCGATTGCGAGGTGGAAGCGTTCCTCGCTGGCGCGTAACGCACCTTCGGCTCGTTTGCGTTCGGTCACATCGCGGACGAAGGCGCAATGGCATTCTCTTCCGTTGTAGTGCATGAAATTCGCATTCACTTCGATCGGAACGAGCCGGCCGTCCTTGGTTCGGTGACTGGTCTCGAACGACACGCTCCCCTTCTGCCTGGTCTCCTGCCAATAGGCCGGCCAGGTCTCGACTGGAAAGGAGGGGTTCAGGTCATGGACCGTCATCCCGAGAAATTCCTCCCGCGAATACCCCAGCATCACCGTCGCGGCGTCATTGACATCCAGCAGTTCCGCGTCGGACCCGACCCAGTAAATGGCCTCCGTCGCGTGATCGACGGTGTACTTCGCCAACTGCAGCGCCTCCTCGGTCTGCTTTCGTCCGGTGATGTCGGTCGTCGCCCCGACCATGCGATAGGGACGGCCCTCTTCATCCCACAGCGCCTGCGCACGCGATTGAATCCAGCGATAGCTCCCATCCTTGTGACGCACCCGGCATTGCACATCAAACGGCTCTCTGCGTTCGAAATGGTTCCGGGTTTCCGCCCGTACATGCGCCAGGTCATCCGGATGCACCCGGTCGAAGAACGAGGAGGCGAGATCCGGCAGTTCATCCCCGGCGAACCCCAGCAAGGCCTTCCACCCGGCGGAATGCACCGCCTCTCCGGTGACCACATTCCAATCCCAGATACCGTCGGAGGTGCCTCGCAGGGCCAAGGCATACCGTTCTTCACTTTCTTGAAGTTGCTGTTCGGCGAGAGACCGCCCCAACTCACTGCCGGCTCGGCCGGCGGCCATGCGCAGTAACGATTCCGCCCACTCGGGATCCTTCAGCGGTGTCCTGGCGAGCACGGCAATCCAGCCGATCGCCTCCCCGGTCGGCGAGGGAAGCGTCAGGGCCATATAGGACTCGATGGAGAGCTGTCGAAGCATCTCATCCTGTGAAAACGCGGCTTGCACGGCGTCCGGATAGTGACAGAATCCCTCGCGCAAGACATGCTCGCACGGCGTCCCGGCCAAGTCATACTCCACCTGTTCCAGCGGCCCATCCGGTCCATGACCGGCGACCGCCTTCGCGCGCACCTGCCCGGGGAGGGGGCGAATACAGAACGCATATTCCGCCCCGATCGAGCGCGCCAGCGTATCGACGAGTTCCCGCAGAAATGCCACACCCGTCGCGCGGGTGGTGCCGGCAAGCACGCCCAAGGCTTCTTCATTGCGCTTCTGCGCCGTGAGATCTCGCACGGAGACGAGTCCTCCGACCCATTCCCCCCTGCGAATGAGCGGCGCCGCAATCCAGCTGACCTGCACGGCTGACCCATTGTTTCTGACAAACACGTCATTCGGGCTCTGCGTCCTCCCACGCAAGTCGACGGCACTCACGAGCCCGCACAGCTCACCCGAGCCCTGTGCGGCTCCGCGCTCATGACGATGCACACAGTCGTGCAGCAACCGACCGGTGAGGTCGGAGGAGGTCCGGCCGAAGAGCACTTCTGCCTCGTGGTTGGCACCCAGCACGCGCCCGCTGCGATCCGTCACGAACACCGCGTCCGCCATGCCCGCCATGATCTCTTCCAGCGATTGCGCATCGAGGGACGAGCGGTCGAACGTCAGCCTCCGCAGTTCCAACTGCGCCGCGGCCTGGCGGGCCAGACGGCGCAGCGCCTGACACTGCTCTTCGGTGGGGACGCGAGGCGCGGCATCCATCACGGCGATCGTGCCCACTGCATGACCGTCGGGGTTCAAAATCGGCGCGCCACAATAAAATCTGACTCGCGGATCCTCCCTGACCAGCGGATGGGAAGAGAACCGAGGATCGGCCCGCGCATCCTCAATCGCAATGAGTGTCTTGTGTTGGACAGCCTGGGCACAGAGCCCGGAGGAGCGGACGGTCTGGGTCATGGTCAGGCCGATCTTGGCTTTGAACCACTGCCGGTCCTGGTCGATGAACGTGATGACCGCGATCGGAGCACGACACAGTGCCGCAGCCAGATGCGCCAAGTCATCGAAGGCGATGTCGGGGGGCGTGTCCAGAATCCGGTAGCGCGACAACGCGGCTACGCGGTCAATTTCGTCGGAAGGCGGGGCGTGCGTCGCCATACGTGCAGTCCAACGCGCGAACAACCGAGGGCTTTGGGTGTACCGATTTCGCCCAGAGTCTTACCACAAATGCCCCGCATCGAATAGGGCCATCTGGAACGGGGGCGACGCTATGACCAGGCGGGGAGTGAGGTCCCATCGGCGGCGCGCCAATGGGGCACCCAGGCGAGAGCCACGAGCTTGATCGCGATGTTCGATTTGCTGGGTTTCAACGACAGGGTTTCCAATTTTTCCGTGAGCGGATCGGTCGCCGCAGCCAGGGCATCGGCTTCCGATTTAAACTCGGCCTCGAGCGCCGCCAGCTGTTGCTGCAACGCCGCCACGTTGTCTTCCGCCTGACTCACGTCTTTCGACTCTTTCATCGCCCGGCCGGCGCCGCGGATCGCGGTTGTCGCCTTGCCGATATTGCCGGCGCTGATCGTTTTCCGTCCGAGAAACGCGCCCAGGATCGTGGCGCCGACCGAAATGGCCGCCTGAATCTGACTGCTGCGGGACTCGGCCTGCTGCCGCTCCACCATCTGCTCCGCGCGCCGGATACGATCCTGCAATGCGGCGATCTTGGGTGAATACTTCTTCCGCAATACCTCACTCTGCTGGTCGCGCTGCTCCCGCCCCGCCTGTTGAAGCCGCACACGGAAGTTACGCTCCGGCTCTCCGGGCATCGACAGCGTCTTTGTGCTCGGACTGCGGAACAGGTCGACTTTTTGCGTCCTGAACAACCAGCCCGACAAGTCGGCCTTCCAATCGTCATATTGCTTGGCCTTGCCGGCGGCGGCCGGAAGCGTGGCGAACTGAGCCCCGCCTGCAGGCTCGCGCTCCAAGTCCGCGACGGTCAGATCGACAATCGTCGCATGATCCCACTCCACCGGCACGGCACCCTCGGTCAGCGGAGTCAGTAGGGTGAGGGGTTCAGTGACATCGACCGCAGCCTTGTTGTCCGCCACCCGCACTTGCGCCACCCCCAAGACCATCGGTTGATAGACGAGTGCTTGCCCCTCCGGTTGGCGGCCCCGCACCGGCACAAAGTATTGCGGCACCTCCGGCGGCAACATGGGGCGTTGCGCATGGGGCGTTCCATGTGCAGGCGTCGATGCCACAGATGTGGCTGCCGACTGGCCCGCTTCGGCTCGGCTCTCCCGCTTAATGGGATCCATCAATTGTTTGATTTGTGTCCGCGTGAGCGGCCCGCGCAAATAGGACAGCGTCCACCGGGTTTGGAAAACCTCCGGCGCATCTTCGTGCACGTTATTCAGCAGAAACACTCGATTGCCGAGTCCCGCAAGAATTTGCTCCATCTGTCGGCGATCGAATTTCTTGCCGCTGCTGGCAGCCGCGCCCTCCAACCCCTCCATCACGCGCGCCTTGTCGCGCTCCGTCTGCAGCCGACCGATAAACCAGGTGCCGGTATTGGCCAAGCCTTTGTAATCAAGATCGACCGGGTTCTGCGTGGCCAGCACCACACCAAGCCCGAACGCGCGCGCCTGCTTCAGCAGCGTGAGCAAGGGAGCTTTGGAGGGCGGATTGGCGACCGGCGGGAAGTAGCCGAAAATCTCATCCATATAAAGAATGGCCCGCAGACTCGTCGTGCCGGATTGGCCGCGGACCCATCCTAATGTTTGGTTCAGAAGCAATGAGACGAAGAACATGCGCTCGGCATCGTTCAAATGAGCGATAGAGAAAATGGCGATACGGGGTTTTCCCGAGGGGCCGTAGAGCATACGTCCGACATCCAACGCCTCCCCTTCCATCCAAGCGGCAAAACCCGGCGCGGCCAGCAGGTTGTTCAGCTGCATGGCCAGGGCGAACCGTTCCTTCGATGGGAAGAACGACTCCACATCGAGCACACCCACTTTCGTCATGGGAGGCGTTTGGATCTGATGAATGAGCGCGGGCAGATCGAGATCCCGTCCCGCTCGCCAGGCGCTGTCGAGAATCGACGAGAGCAGAATGTGCTCGCGGCTCTTGATCGGATCGGCCTCGACACCGATCAGGCCCAACAGGCTGGTGACGGTCGTGCCGATGCGCTCGCGGAGGAGTTCGGCATCGTCGAGCAATTCTGCCGACGGAGCCGCGAAGGATTTCAGAATCGACACCGGAAGACCGGCGTTGCTTCCCGGTGTGTACACCGCGAAGTCCGCCGCATCACGCATCTTTTTGATACGCTCGCCGCTCTGGCCCCAGTCGCCAAGCCCCTTTTCCCACAGGGCCGCCTGCTGTGCCGCGAAGTCGGCGGCGGACAGGCCCTTCTTGCGGGCGTCGTCTTCATTAATCCACGGCGCGAAATCTTCGCCGCGAAGCTGGGGAAAGGTGAGCAGGAGATTGGCGAGATCGCCCTTTGGATCAATGACGATGGCCGGGATGCCGTCGATGGCCGCTTCTTCCAGTAACCCGACACAGAGACCGGTCTTGCCGCTTCCTGTCATACCGACGCAGACCGCGTGAGTGACCAGATCCTTCGAATCGTAGAGCAGCCAGCCGGGCTTGGCCTGTTTGGCGGCGAGATCATACGGCCGCCCGAGATACAACACGCCGAGCTTTTCGAACTCGGCTGCGTCGGCCGTCGATGAGCCGGTACCGGTGGTGGTCTGCTTTTTCTTCGGCGGCATAATTCCCCGCAATGGAGATGAAGAGCACCCATTCGAATCGACCGAATTCGACAGGCATTCTAGTAAGCACAGGCCGCGACTGCAAGCCCGCGGGCACAGTGAACCGGCGCGATCTTGCGGTGCGATTACGTACCGGCTACTTGCGAAATGAAATCGACACAGGCACTATGCGCCCCGATGGATCGCCGATGGATTTTCTCCCTCGTGATCGCCGTCTGCCCGATCCCGGGGCTCGCCCTGGCCGAAGCGCCCCCGCATAGCGTCCACTGGGGCGCCATCGCCTTCCCCGACCACGACCCCACCTTGACCCTGAGCGCCGCACTCCTGGATCGGTTTACCGAGTTCGACGGAGAAGGCAGACGCTACAACGATATGCGGGAAACCATGGGGCTGAATTTCTTCACCTTGAGCTGGACCAAGCCCCTGGCCCAATTGCCGGGATGGAATCTCAATCTCACGGCAGGCGGCGGACCCACGCGTGACGGGCCCAGCCGGTTTCTTCAAAACGATGTGGTGCACAGGTTTCGAGGGCTCACCGAAGTCCCGGTCGGGAACAAACGCGAAGCGAACGACTTCATGCTCAGCGGGTCGCTGACCCGCTGGTTTAGCCTCTTGGGATCGAACGATGCGTTCTTCGCCGGTCTGGGCGGCGCCGGTGGGTCGTTGTATTATGAGCCCTATGTGCAGGCAGGATTTCGCCGGTTGGCCCTCTTCGCTCCGGTACCGCTGCTGGGCGACTACCTTCGCGTGTCAGCCCTCGCGCGATACGGCCGCCCGTTCAGCGGTGCCGCGTTTCGCCAGGTGGCACCACAATCCTACATGGCTCAGGGCTCTGTCGGCCTTGGGAACTATCGCCACTGGGCCGATTCGACTCCATGGGAAATCGAACTGGCGGTCACCGTCGATTCAGGTTTGTTCGTGGATCATCAGGGAGATGCGCTGGAAGAACGATTCGTCTCGGTCGCGGTGCGCTATTCGGCCTTCACGTTCGAAACCTGGAACGATCTCATCAACCAGAAAGACTACGGCCCGACCTTCGGCGCCAGACTGACGCTGGATTTGCTGTATATGTACGAGCGCTGGTTCAAGTAACAGACTCGAACCGCTGCCATTCGGGCGGACAAGACAGAGGGGATTGGATTCCCATGCTCTGCCGTCGGCATGAGTCGCACTGACTCCTGCGGGACATACACCCTGTCCGCCCGCAAGCCGATCTCCTCTGTTTAGATCGGGTTACTTGAGAATGCCGAGAAACCACAGCAAGACCAGCAGGCTTGCCGGCACTCCCAGCAACCAGAGAATGAATCCTTTTCCCATCGTTCCCATACATCCCTCCTGACTAACCGCAGATTATGGAAGTAGCGATGCTGCCACCAACTCACGATTCAGCGCGCTCACCATCTTCAGATGCGCCGTGCGATCTTCTTCCAGTGCCGCCGCAAATAAGTCGGCGTGCTTGCGCTGCAGTACCATTCTAAAATCTCTCTCCTTGCCGGCCGGGATTTCGTACAGCGAGGCCAAGGCGCTCACATACTGGCCCCCACCAGCTGCGGCTTCCTGCCGCAGGTTCTCGTACGCCACGCCTGCAAAAAGGTTGATTTTCTGCTCTTTCAACACCATGCCGTCTGCTGAAAAGAGCCCATTGGGGCTCGTGCTGGAGAAGAAATTGACGGTCGTGTCGACCGTAGCTTTTGTTGTGTTACAGCCCCCAACCATGAAGCCGGCTGCCACAATACACAGGCCCAATCCTGCATTTCTCACTGATAGTGATCGCTTCATACGTGCCTCCTTCTCACATCTGCCGGTACAAGACACCGATTGCATTCATGCCTGCTCTTCATCTTGTATCGGAGGAATCTCCCTGACGCCCCTAGTCATTACCCTGGGGATAGGGAAGAAAGGCGCTAGCCAAGCAGCTAACGCCGGCCCCTGTCAGATGCGAGAACCGAGGCTGCGAGGGAAAATTCGATAGAGGCGCCAAAGGATTGGGGGTGCTAGGTAGGCTCGTCTTGCAGGAAGAAGAATTGGAAAGATCTGTCGAATGACCGCGATCACCATTCCTTAAACACAAAGAACACTGCGCCGATCATCATGCCGAATCCGACCAGGTAATTCCATTTCAGCTCCTCCTTGAGATAGAGAACTGAGAAGACGCAGAACACGATCAGGGTAATGACCTCCTGAATCGTCTTCAGCTGCGCGGCCGTGAACTCATAGTGGCCGATCCGGTTGGCCGGCACCTGGAAGCAATACTCCACGAACGCGATCCCCCAACTCGCAAGAATCGCAATCCACAGCGGCGACTCTTTGTACTTCAGATGTCCATACCAGGCGAAGGTCATGAAGATGTTTGAAATGGTCAGTAGGAGAATGGTGTGCATGGGCCTCCCTTCTTACGAGTATTCGACTGATCGCAACGGTTACGATCGGCCGCATGAAAGCTTAATCATGTATTCAAGCGAGCACAAAATAAAACCAGGAAAGGCAACAAACAAGCGGTCGAAGGTGTAACCGAGAAATAGGGCTCAAGAATTACTTCTCTACCCGGTTTCACCTTCACATTGCGAGGTGTGCGGAGAGCGCTTCGGGTGTTGTCAGGGCGATGCGACAAGACAGTAGCGGCTGCTATACAGCGATGCGATGGCATGCGACCTTCGGTCCCGTTGGAGCCATCGGCGGCATGGAATGTCCCTCTCTTCCCTACCTTCCCAATGTCCAATTCCCTCGAAGCGGGCGGACTGGACCGTCCTTCACTGCGCGCGTCCAACGAGGGCCTTCTGACGCCGCGCGTTGCGCGAGGTGCGCGATGCGACGAGTAAGGAGCATCACGTTTGCGCACGCCGGCGAGTAGTGAGCCGGCCGTGTCCTCGAAGGATGGCCAGTCCACCCGCTCCCCCGTTCCTTCTTAGCGGGGGTGTGAGGGATGGAGCCTTGGGAAGTCGGCGTGGCGGGCGTGGCGAGATGTAGCGGATAAATCTGCCGTTGTGCGACGGCATGCGACCTTCGGTCGCGCCTCACAGTCGTACACGGCAACCGGTAGCAGGTCGTGAGCAGTCCCCGCCCATCGCATCATGCCGACTCCGAACGCTCCATCCCTCACACCCCCGCCTCCTTCAACACCTGCCCCGTGTACGACCTCTTTACCTTGGCGATCTCTTTCGGCGGGCCTTCGGCTACGATTTCGCCGCCCCGGTCGCCGCCCTCGGGTCCCAGGTCGATGATCCAATCGGCATTGCGGATCATGTCGAGGTTATGCTCGATCACAAGGACCGTATTGCCGCTCTCGACCAGACGATCGAGCACATCCAACAATCGCTGAATGTCGGCGAAATGCAGGCCGGTGGTGGGTTCATCGAGAATGTACATGGTGCGGCCGGTGGGACGTTTGGAGAGTTCGCGCGAGAGCTTCACCCGTTGGGCTTCCCCGCCCGACAACGTGGTGGCGGACTGGCCGAGCTTGACGTAGTGCAGCCCCACGTCGTGGAGCGTCTGCAACTTCGTCTTGATGTAGGGGATGTTCTCGAAGAACTCCAAGGCGTCGTCCACGGTCATGTTGAGAATATCGGCGATGCTGCGGCCCTTGTATTGAATCTCCAGGGTCTCGCGGTTGTAGCGCTGTCCCTTGCAGACTTCGCAAGTGACGTAGACATCGGGCAGGAAATGCATCTCGATTTTGATGAGGCCGTCGCCCTGACAGGCTTCGCAACGTCCGCCCTTCACATTGAAGCTGTAACGGCCCGGCTTGTACCCGCGCACGCGGGACTCGGGCAGGTTTGAAAACAAATCCCGGATAAAGGTGAAGAGGCCGGTGTAGGTCGCCGGATTGGATCGGGGCGTGCGGCCGATCGGCGATTGGTCGATGTCGATGATTTTATCCAGCGCATCGACACCTTTGAGTTCCTTACACCCGTCGATTTTCGGTTTCTTGTGATAGAGCAGCTGGGAGAGCGAATGAAACAGCACTTCGAGCACGAGCGTGCTCTTACCTGATCCCGATACGCCGGTCACGCAGGTTAACAGGCCCAGGGGAATGTTGACCGTCACGCCCTTGAGATTGTGCTTCTTCGCTCCGACGACAGTGATAGACCCTTTCGGTTTGCGCTGGCGCTGCGGAAGCGAGACCATTTGTTCGCCACGCAAGTACAGGCCGGTCAATGAATCCGGATTCGCCATCACCTGCTTGGGCGTACCCTGAGCAATGATCCTGCCGCCATGCGTGCCGGCGCCGGGCCCCAGGTCGAGAATGTAGTCGGCCGCTTCCATCGTCTCCGCGTCGTGTTCGACCACGATGACCGTGTTCCCGAGATCACGAAGTCGAAGCAAAGTCTGTAACAAGCGCCGATTGTCACGCTGATGAAGGCCGATCGACGGCTCGTCCAGGATGTACAACACGCCCACCAACCCCGAGCCGATCTGTGTGGCCAATCGAATGCGCTGACCTTCGCCGCCTGACAATGTGGCCGCCGGGCGGTCCAACGTCAGGTAATCCAAGCCGACATTTACCAGAAATCCCAACCGTTCGCGAATCTCTTTCAGGATGCGATGGGCAATGACGAGTTCGCGTTCGGTGACCTTGAGGGACGTGAAAAAATCCGCCGCCGCCCGCACCGACAACTCCGTGACTTCGGCAATCGATTTCTTGGCGATCTTCACCGCCAGACTTTCCGGCTTGAGCCGCGCCCCGTCGCAGGTCTCGCACCGCTCCAGCAGCGTAAAGTCTTCTTCTTCCGACGCGCCCGGCGTCATGGCGTATCCAATACCATCGCAGGCCGGGCAGGCTCCATGCGGGCTATTGAACGAGAAGATTCGCGGAGTGATCTCCGGATAACTCACGCCACACTTAATGCAAGCCAGCTTCTCACTATAGAGATGCACTTTGCCCGTCTCGGACAGGACGCCGACCAACCCCCCGGCCAGCTTCATGGAGGTTTCGACGGAGTCCGCCACCCGCCGCATCAACGCGTCGCCCGGCTTCATCACCAGCCGATCCACGACGATCTCGATGGTATGCTTCTTCTGCTTGTCGAGCGTAATGTCTTCGCCGAGATCGACGATCTCCCCGTTGATGCGGGCCCGCACATAGCCGGCCTTCCGCATCTCCAGCAATTCTTTCCTGTATTCGCCCTTCCGCCCGCGCACGATAGGCGAGAGAATCTGGAATTTCGTCCCTTCCGGCAATTCACAGATCGCATCCACCATCTGCTGGACGGTCTGTGCCGTGATTTCTTGTCCACATTGGAAACAGTAGGGATGACCGACACGGGCATAGAGGAGCCGAAGGTAATCGTAGATCTCCGTGACGGTCCCGACGGTTGAACGGGGATTGTGACTGGTGCTCTTCTGTTCGATGGAAATGGCCGGCGAGAGGCCTTCGATGGAGTCCACGTCGGGCTTGCCCATCTGTTCGAGAAACTGCCGGGCATAGGCAGAGAGGGACTCGACGTACCGCCGCTGGCCTTCCGCGTAGATCGTGTCGAAGGCAAGGGAGGACTTCCCCGACCCACTCAAACCGGTCATGACGACCAGCTTGTCCCGCGGAATCTCGACATCGAGGTTCTTCAGATTGTGCTCACGCGCCCCTTTGATGACGATGGAATTGCTCATAAGCGCGGGATTATACCATGCCGTCGCGCAAGTCTCGGCATCCGACCACCGTGACGTTGACGCCGATGGCGGCAAGACTGTCAAAATATCGACGCGCCGCTACGGCATCGACCGGAAGGGATTTTAGTTTTCCCGGGATGTGCCGATAGGGAACTGCGGGAGCCTTCACCCCGCCCCACAACCACCCACGATTTCGACGACCGCCATGCATGACGTGCTGAGCCTCTTTAAGCGGAATATCAATCAGCTGTTCGGGATTACGGTCGATATCCTCAACGTCGGCCGCTCTCTCCAGCAGTTGTCGCTGTCTATGCAGATTCTTGCGAATAACGGCGTGGTCCAAGCGGCCAAAATCCCTGGTGGAAAAGGCCGTCCCATGCTGGCGCTGGTGGAAATCCTGAACACCACCCCGAAAGAAATCCGACCGGAGGTGGAAGCCCTGGAGCACCTCTGTGCGGGGCTGGCCAAGGTCACCGCCAGCAGTTCGAATATTGTCTGGCGATACCACCAATTGATTGCGAGCCTGCTCTCTGCGATGGCGCATGCGGTACAGAGTCCGGCGTCGAAACATCTGGAGACTCTGTCTCACCTCCGCTTCACCACCGCGGCCGATGTGACGCAATTGATGCACCATCCGGCGTTTTCGGACGCCGGGACACTCGAACGTGACAATCGCGCCTATATCATCACTTTGTGCCAGACCAACCTCGCCGAACTACATGAACGTCTGAAAGAGGCGCTTCGCTGTCTGGGGGAGACCCAGCAGGCCCTGGTCGGGCTGAAAACGATCGGCCTCACCGCGCGCTACATGGCCTTCTGCATCGCCTCGGAAGCGGCCGGATTGGCCGAGGCAGAAGCCAACTTCAAGAACCTCGCGACGGAAATTACCCATGTCGTGGACGATCTGGATGCGAAAACCCGCGCCATGAAAGAAGCCATCGAGCACGGGCAGGAACTCTTAGAACTGCTGCTGAAGGGGCACACGTATGCAAAGTAAAGTCTTGTACAACCAGGACGGCCACCAGTGGATCGTCATCGGCCGGGATCCCGAAAAGGACAGCCACGTCATCGATACGAACGAGTATGTGATCATCAATCGCGGCCATGCCATGCTGCTGGACCCGGGCGGCATTCAAATCTTCCCGCAGGTCCTGGCTGAACTCGCGAAGTATGTGCGCATGCAAGACATCCGGGTGATCTTCGCCAGCCACCAGGACCCGGACATCTGCTCGTCACTGGCCATGTGGCTGGACCTGAACCCCGCGATCAAAACCTATTGCTCCTGGCTCTGGACGGGTTTCGTCAGCCATTTCAGCACCGGCGCGGTGATTACGTTGAACCCCATTCCGGACCAGGGAATGCGCATCAGGATCGGGGATGAAGGCCCTGAGGTCGAAGCCGTTCCGGCCCACTACTGTCATTCCTCCGGCAATTTCTCCCTGTATGATCCGACGGCAGGGATTCTGTTCTCGGGAGACATCGGCGGCGCCCTGGTTCCGGATCACCATGCCAGTCTGGTCGTCACCGATTTCGAGCAACACATCCAATATATGCGCGGGTTTCACCTGCGCTGGATGCCGTCTACCGTCGCCCTGCGCGGGTGGACACAACGGGTCCGCGCCATCAAGCCCCGCATGATCTGCCCGCAGCACGGCTCGATCTTCGAAGGCGAGATGGTCGGCAAACTGCTGGACTGGCTGGACAGCCTGGAAGTGGGTCAGTGGAAGGACAGCGCCGCCAAGACCGACACACGCGCGGCGGCCTGATCGCGAATAGCGCACTGATCGAATCGTTCCCATCACATCCGTCCCGCCGACACCGCTACCTTGACAACAGGCAAAAGCGGGTGCTACGACCCTCCCATGGTGCGGGCGGAACGATCTCCCATACATGATCAGCCGGAAGAGGCGGCAAAAGCGGTCTCAACCTGGTCCGGGCAGGCGCGTGAACAAGCCGTCCAGCGGATGTTCACTGCGATTGCGGGCGTCTACGATCTCAACAACACCCTGCTGAGTTTCGGCCTCCACCACCATTGGAAACGCCTCACCGCGTCGTACGTGCCCACCGTGACGAACGGACGCGCACTCGACATCGGCGCCGGCACGGCGGATCTCGCGCTCTTGATTGAACCGAAAATGGGCCGGGAAGGTCACGTGATCGCCTCCGATTTGAACCATGCGATGTTGGCGGAAGGACTGAGAAAAGTCACCGGGCGCGGGCTCCGTGACCGGATTACCTGCCTGCAGGCCAATGCCGAGCAACTGGGCTTCCCCGATGAGACCTTCCATGCCGTGACCACCGGCTTCTGCATGCGCAACGTGGGCAATCTGACACAGGCGTTCACGGAAATCCGTCGGGTCCTGCGGCCGGGCGGTCGATTCGTGTGCCTGGAGTTTTCCAGACCGGCCTATGGTTGGCTGCGCGGCCTCTATGATTGGTATTCGTTTCGCCTGCTCCCCTGGATCGGCACCAAGGTCGCGAGAGACCGGACCGGAGTCTACGAATACCTCCCGGCGTCGATCCGCACCTTTCCCGATCAGGAGCGGCTGGCCACCCTGTTACGCGAAGCCGGATTCAGCCGGGTGGAGTACCGGAACCTCACCGGGGGCATTGTCGCCATCCACGTGGCAACCAAGTAACAACGAGCGTAGGGCCTATGGCGAATAGCACCACGAGCCGGGAACGATTCCTTTCTCACCTGTCAGCCATACGCGATTAGCCATCAGCTCCGACCATGGAATCCATTCTCTATATTTTTCTCCCCTGCAAGAAGGTGTACCCGATCGGGGTCACCTATCTGGCCGACTTCATCCATCGCCGGAAGCCGGAGGTGCGGCAACGCATTCTCGACCTCTCGTTGTTTTCAGAGTCACAACGCAGCCAGGCGATTCGCGATGCCGCGCTTGAGTTCAAGCCGGACCTCGTGTGCTTTTCATGGCGGGACATTCAGATTTTCTCTCCCCATGAAGGCGATGCCTCGCTGGAGCATGCCTTCAATTTCTATTTCGCCGGAAATCCCATCAAACGTGTCGCGGCATCGTTTGCCGGGCTGAAACAGCTCTATCGCTACTACAGCCACATTCGCGCCAACCTGTCATACCCCTGGCTGATCCGGAAAGAATTCCCTCAAACGCAGATTATGATCGGCGGCGGCGCCTTTACGGCCTTTGCGGATCAATTGATCGAGAAGCTGCCGGAAGGAACGATCGGCATTTTGGGCGAAGGGGAAGACGCGATCCTGAAGGTGGTCAACGGCGACTCGCTGGAAAACGAGCGTTATATCATTCGCGAGGGGAAACAGACGCGCAAGGGCAACCAGGGCTCGCCGGCGCTGCTCGACGCCTTAACCGTCGATCTGCCCTACCTCACTTCCATTTTCCCTCAATACGCCGCCTACATGGATGAATCGATCGGCGTGCAGACGAAACGTGGCTGCCCGTACGACTGCGCCTTCTGCCTCTATCCCTATATTGAAGGCAAACGCGTGCGGTACCGGCCGCCGGAAATGGTCGTCAAGGACATCTCCCAGCACTATCATCAATGGGGTGCCCGGCGTTTCTGGTTTACCGATGCCCAGTTCATTACCGGGAAGGAAGCCTATCCGCAGTGTACCGAGATTCTCGAACGGATTGTGCGTGAAAAGCTGGAGATCGAGTGGTCCGGCTACATCCGCACCTCGTTGATCACGCCGGAGCTGGCCAAGCTGATGGTGCGATCGGGTGTCGGAGATCTGGAAGTCGCCATCACCTCCGGATCCCAGGACGTGTTGAATAACCTCCACATGGGCTTCAAACTCGAACGGCTCTACGACGGGTGCCGCTACCTGGCCGAAGCCGGCTTCAAGGGCAAGGTCATCCTCAACTATTCACTGAACTCCCCGAAGGAGACGGAAGAGAGCCTGCTCCAGAGCGTCGAGTCCTACAAGAAGGTCGCGTCGATCCTGGGAGAGGAACGGGTCTTCCCCTTGATGTTCTTTCTGGGCATCCAACCCAATACGGACCTGGAACACCGACTGCTGGAGGAAGGCTACCTCTCGGCCGGGTACAACCCGCTCATGCTGACGCCGACGAGCATTCGCAAGCTCCTCTACAACCCGGCACCGCTCAACAAACTCATCGCCAAGGCCTGCCTCGCCGCATGGGAACGCAAAGAAGGAAGCCGCGATCCCCGAGCCTGGACCGGATCACTTTCTCAAACCGCTTCTCAAACGACCCACTCCGGTCCGAAGCCTGACACCGCTCACTATGCCGATGCGAATCTCATTCGCGGCATTCACAACAACTCCGGAAGGGACGCGCTCCTGACCCTGGAAGAGATACTTCGCTCGCGTCGCCCCGCTCAGCCGACCACCGCCACGACGGAAAAGACGGCTGTGAGTCCAATGAGTTAGCCGTTATTCACAGGCCCATGCACACCCCTCGGTTTGCTTGCATTCCCCGAGAACACGGTGCTATCATGCCGTTTCTTTTGGGGTAAAGTTCCATTCAACCGTTTGAATTCTTGGCGGTTCTCTGATCTCATCCCCCTGTAGAGTGTTTGCCTAGGAGGCGTCTCGATGTACAAGACCATCTATATCCCGGTCGATAATTCCGACCATTCCAATACAGCCGTCGACGTTGGAGTCGAATTGGCGAAAACCTACGGCTCAAAGATTGTGGGCAGCCACGTCTACGCGGCCAAGATGCACGATAAGCGTTTCAAGCAGATGGAGGCCGGCCTTCCCGAGGAATATCACGACGAGAAGGAACTCGATCGCCAGCGCCAGATCCACGATTCGCTGATTACCCGCGGACTCCAAATCATCACAGATTCCTACCTCGACTACGTTGACAAAAAGTGCAACGAGGCAAACCTGCCTGTCGAACGCCGTTCCTTAGAAGGGCGCAATTGGAAAGTGCTGGCAGAGGACATCAACACCAATGCCTATGATCTCGTCATCATGGGAGCCTTGGGAGTCGGAGCGGTCAAGGACAGCGTGATCGGCAGCAACACCGAGCGGGTGCTGCGACGCGTGCGCAACTCCGACATGTTGATCATCAAGCAGCCGACTCCGGTCGGTACCGGCAAGATCGTCGTGGCCGTGGACGGCAGCCCCTACTCCTTCGGCGGACTCATGACGGGTTTGGCGTTAGGCAAAGCGTTTAACGTGCCGGTCGAAGCCATCTCCGCCTTCGATCCCTACTTCCACTACGCGGCGTTCCACAGCATTTCCGGCGTCCTCAACGAAGAGGCCGGCAAGGTCTTCCGCTTCAAGGAACAGGAGAAGCTGCACGAAGAAGTCATCGACAGCGGTCTGGCAAAGATTTATCAGTCGCACCTGGATATCTCCCGCGAGATCGCCCAAGCCGAGCAGACCGATGTAAAAACGACCCTCCTGGACGGGAAAGCCTTCGAAAAGATCATTCAATATGTGCGGAAAGAAAATCCGTGGCTGCTCATCGTGGGTCGCATCGGCGTCCACAGCGACGAGGATATGGATATCGGCAGCAACACGGAAAATCTGCTCCGTTCCGCCTCCTGCAACATCCTGGTGTCGAATCGGAAGTATGTGCCACCGATCGATACGCAAGCGGAATACACCATCGCCTGGACCGAAGAAGCCTTGCGCCGGATGGAACGAATTCCCGTGTTTGCCCGTGGAGTCGCGAAGACCGCCATTCACCGGTACGCCATTGAGAAGGGCCACACGATTATCAGTAATACGGTCGTCGATTCTGCCGTCGGCCACATTCTCCCCAAGGGAGCGATGGACGCGATGCGGGCGCTGGGCGGAAATCTGGATGCCGCCGGAATCGATCGCGACAAGATGCAGGCCGACGATTCAGTCGCACAGGACCTGATGGGCTCCACTCTGAGCGGGATGATGACCCAAGTTGTGGAGGAAAAACCGGCCCACAGCCCCGGGACGCAGGCCTACCTGGATCGGATGAGTCAGAACTACTTTGTCTGCGACGGATGCGGATATATCGGAAAGGGCGACACCCCCGTGAAGTGCCCGGTGTGCAGCGCCGAAGGGGATCGCTTCAAGCAAGTCGACAAGACCATCTTCGAAGCGGCCGCCAAGGCCGAAGGTGGGCTTGAGACCGATGTGGCCTATGACGATATCCCGATGCAGTGGACTAAGGATGCGAAGGAAGCGATTCGCGCCGTACCGGCCGGGTTCCAACGCCGTCGCGCCAAAGCGAAGATCGAGAAGAGCGCCCGCAAGCTCGGCATGACCACAATTACGCTGGAATATGCCGGTCCGATGATTCAAGAGGCGGCAGCCGAAGACTATACGCCCATCTTTGCAAACAAGGGGACGGGAACCACTCCTCAACAATCCCCTGCGGCAGTCGAAACCAATGGAACCGACGCTCATGCCAAGAACGGCCATGGCGAAGAACCGGCTCCGGCTCCTCAGGAAACCGTGTCGCCCTATACCTGGACGCCGGATGCTCAGGGCCGTTTGGATCGCGCACCGGAAGGGTTCATGCGGGAATGCACCAAGGCCCTGATCGAGAAACATGCCGATAAGATCGGCACGACGGTCATCACTCTGGAAGTAGCAACTGAAGGAATCGAACAGGCGAAGGGCTACATGGCCGATGCCATGAAGACCGGCAATCTGAAAGACATGATTGCCAACCTGACCGGATCCTCCAGCAAAACCGGGGCGAACCGGTGATGGGAAAATCACTGCCGGTACTCAATTTCCCGTTCCTCGGAGACAAGCTGGAGTCTCTCCAGCAGCAAATCTCGAAGTTCATCTCCCCGACTTCTCCTTCGGCTGCGCCGAACGACGGTCGCACGGTTGATGACTTCAAGCCGTATCTCGTCGCGCTAAACCTCACCAAGCGCTGCAACCTCAAGTGTGATCACTGTTATCTCGATGCTACGACCAAAGCCGGCGGCGGGTCGGATGAGCTCAGTACGGAGGAATGCTTCCGTCTCATCGATCAAATTGCCGAGGTGAACAAGGGATGCCTGCTGGTGATCACCGGCGGAGAACCGCTGGTGCGTCCCGACATCCTGGACATCGCCCGACATGCCGTGGGGCTCGGCTTCATCGTCGTGTTCGGCACCAATGGCATGTTGATCAACGATCGGATGGCAAAAACGCTGGTCGAGATCGGCGTCATGGGCGTCGGCATCAGCATCGACTCGCTTGATCCGGACAAGCACGACAAGTTCCGCGGCGTTCCCGGTGCCTTTGCGAGCGCATTAGCGGGCATCGAGGCCTGCAAGCGCAACGGTCTACAGTTCCAGGTTCACTTCAGTGCGCAGCCCATGAACTATCAGGAATTGCCTGCAGTCGTGGAATGGGCCCATACCCTTGGCGCACGGGTCCTGAATGTGTTCTTCATGGTCTGCACCGGACGCGGCGAAGAACTGACGGACATCACACCCCAGCAATACGAAGAGGTGCTGGGCTATCTTGTGGATTGCCAGGACCAGTACAAAGATATGTTGGTACGCGCCCGTTGCGCTCCGCATTTCAAGCGACTGGCCTACGAAAAAGATCCCAATTCCCCTCTGACCAAAGCCACCGGATATATGGGCGGAGGCTGTCTGGCAGGGACGAATTACGCACGAGTCACTCCGAACGGGGAACTGACCCCCTGTCCCTACATGCCGCTATCGGCCGGAAATGTTCGCGAGACGAGTTTTGTCGATTTGTGGGAACGCTCGGACGTGTTCAATTCCTTCCGCTACCCCCAACTCAAGGGCAAATGCGGCGATTGCGAGTACACGGACATCTGCGGCGGCTGTCGGGCTCGCCCCTACGTCGATCACGGCGACTGGCTCGACGAAGACCAATGGTGCCTGTACACCCCCAAAGGCGGAGACAAGATCAAAGTCGCCTTCAACACTCCGGAAGAAACCGATATCGCATGGGACGAGGCCTCGGCGCTTCGACTCAGCCGAATCCCCTATTTCCTGCGGGCCATGGTCAAGAAGGGCGTAGAGCGCCATGCGAGAGAAACCGGAATCGCGATGATTACCGTTGAGTTGATGGAAGAGCTGCGAAAAAAGCGCTTTGGAAACGACGCGCCGGTCTTCAATTTCGATATGCGAGGGAAGGACTAGGAGCCGGGCGCCATACAGAATCTTCCGTAGCCCCAGCTACTTTCGCTGGTCGCCCTGACCGATCAATAATGGATTCCGTACAAAGCATCTTCCTCGATCTGAATCAGCTGATTCCGATCGTCAATCACTGGTTCCATCTCCTCTCAGCCGTGATCTGGATCGGCGGGCTCGCGTTCATCGTGATGGCCGTTAAGCCGGGGCTCCGTGAAGCCGCCCTGCCCAAAGAATATGTTCGCCCGATAACCGACGCGTTTTATAAGCATTATAAGCGGGTGGCGGGGATCCTGCTGGTCGTCCTGCTGTTCACCGGCGGCATCAATCTCCACTACGTCAATCAGATCTTCGTCTCGCAGACGGGCCAGGGCATGCAGAACCATCCCAAGTACCTCTGGATTTTCTGCGTTAAGCTGATCCTGGTTCTGTGCCTCCTCACGCTGTTCCTCTATACCGTCATTTTCAAATCGGATCAGGACGAGGAAGAGGAAGGCGAAAACTACGAATCGATCCCGTTTCAACGCGCTGCGCTCTGGATGGGCTTCTTCATCATCCTCTGCGCCGCTGCCATGAAACATCTCCACCAGTAGCATCACTTCGTCCCAAGCTCGCGTTCGCCGACTGCGCGAGTATCTCTTCAGATACCCCATGCGCTTGAGCCGCCCTTCCCTTTCCACACCAGACTAAGCGGGTTTCAAACCTGCCACCGCCACGCATCGCGCTCAAAAAATAAATGGCTTTCGTGTACCGATCCAGGTACCCTTCCCGCGCTTGTGGCATATGAGTTGCTTCTCAGCCCTTGGGTGAGTGCGGCGCTTGCCTCTATCGCTGACGTCGCAATGGGCGAACGACCACTGAAGGCGCGACAAGTTGACCAACCGCTGGATCGAATATGCATTACCCGTTCAGATAATCTCGCCCACCATGAGGAGATGAACCATGCATTTCTGCCCCCGACGTGTCGTGGCGCTTGCTGCAGTCCTGTTGGCATTGTCGACCGTACATTGCCAAGCGATTGACCTGCCCCCTCCCCACACGGGCAGTTCCGCCGACACTCAAGGATGGACGGAACAAGACCGGCAACAGTGGTACCATACGTCCGCTGGGACCCAACTCCTCCCTTATGATTGGTTTGTCGTCCTGGAAGACGAGCCGCTGAAGAACAACTTCTCCAGAACCGGCATTATCCCCGACCCGACCCATCCCGACAAACTTCCGATCGGATTTGCAAAGGCCGAAGGGCCGAACGTCCCGGAGCCGACCATTGGGCTGACCTGTGCATTCTGCCACACGACTCAGTTCACCTACCGAGGCAACTCGATTCGTATCGAAGGGGGTCCGTCCCTCCAATACAACCAGCGCTTTCTGCAGATACTGCTGGAGAGTCTGGGAGAGTTGAAAGCGCCCGATAAATTCCAGGCCTTCGCAGCTCGCGTCTTACACCGCCGTGGACAGCCGCTGACTCAAGAGAATATCGCTACCTTAGCCACACAATTTTCCCGAGTCATGAAAGATCTGGTCGCGAGAGGCGGGAGAGATGCCTCACCAGCACTGTGGGGGCCTGGACGGTTCGATGCGCTCGGGCGTGGCGGCAATACAGTCTTCTCGCCGCTCAATCCGGATAACCTCAGGCCTGCCAACGCGCCGGTGAGCATTCCGCCTCTCTGGGGTGTATGGGAATATGACTGGGTGCAGTGGGCCGGGTCGATTCAACATCCTCTCGCCAGAAATATCGCCCAAGTCATCGGGGTAAACGCAGCACTCTTCTCCTGGACAAGAACCTCTCCGCACACTCCTTCAGAAAAGCAGGAGATCTTTCGGTCGTCGGTCGATGTGGCCTCACTGAAAACATTGGAGGACCTTGCGAAACGGCTGCACCCGCCCAGATGGCCGGCGAGTTTTCCTCCGATCAATCGAGAGTTGGCTGGAAGAGGAAAAGATCTCTATCACGGCAACAAGCTCAAGGGCCTGCCGAATCTCTGCGCCCATTGCCATGTCGCCACGAAGCTCGATTCGCCGAATCCAAACGGCCCGAGCCTGCACGTCACGATGATCCCTCAAAAAGAGGTCGGCACCGACAGCCTGTATCTGGAGAATTTTTCCCGACGTACCGTCGATCTCGAACGTCTTGGGTTGGGCCGACTCTCGGCCAAAGACGCGTCCCAGTGGGTGACTACGGAATTGATGACCCTCAACGGCGCGGGGAGCGACCCTGAGTACCAGCATCTCACCAACACATGGCGTGACAAGGCCCAATACATCGCGCGCCCGCATCTCGCCGTCTGGGCAACCGCTCCATTCCTGCACAATGGGTCCGTACCCAACCTTTACGCATTGCTCTCTCCGGTTAAGGAACGGCCGGCGTGCTTCTATCTCAGTCCGAACATGGAATTCGATCCAGTAAAGGTCGGGTTCGTCGTCTCGGAATGCGACGATTCTCCGACCTTCCGCGATCCATTGGTAGGATTTGAGTTTAAAACTCAGCTGCCGGGGAACAGCATGGAAGGGCATGAATTCAAAGGGGCTGACTGTGGGTCCGGGGTGACGGAACCCGGTGTACTAGGATGTGAGATACCGATCGCTGATCGCTGGGCCATCATCGAATACTTGAAGACCTGTGATCTCGACCGTTTGGTCATACATGATGCGCCGGCCTGCCGGGATCTTGAATAACGGATCACCGCCAGGGAACCGGGCGCGCGCCGGCAGACACAACGCTGCACGGAGGGCCTCGCCTCCCGTGGACGGGTACGTTATGATCTGGCCGCCGGGGCACTCCTCCGTCACGCGGCATAGACCGAATCGGGCGGCTTCCGTATGACCGACCTTCTCTCCAAAGAACATTCCATCCTCGAACGGCCGTTCATGGAGTTTCGCCCATTCGGTCTCAACGACCAGGGCGAAAAGATCAGCGACATCAGCGGAGTCGTCGTTCAGTCCAACGTAGACTACATGTTCGACTATCTCAGTCGCACCGCCGGGACGGAGGCTGCCGAACAAGCGCTGGATGAACTGTGCCGACTTCTCAACGCCCGCCTTCCGGACCGCACTTACCACGTCACCCCCGACTCGCTTCGCAATATCTGGAATAGTTACTCCTACGAATTCGTCTGTTACCTCAGGGAGTTCTGCGAGCATCTGTCCGGGGATCCTCAATTTCATGTCAACGTGGGAACGGACAGGAAAGTCCCCCCCCTGATCCAAATTCTCTGTCGCCCGTTTTCGACCCCGCAGCTCTACAAGATGTGGCCCTATTTCGGCAGCAAGTATGTCCGGGGCGTGTTGGAGTTCGAGGTCGGCCGGGTGACCAGACGTTCGGCGGTTCTCCGCATGACATTCACCGATCGGGCCCTTGTGCAATTCGGTCCCTACCGGAAGCGGTGCGTGGATGTCATCTGCCTCTCCTGCAAGAGCAGCATTGCGCGGGTACAGACGCAAATGCACGGTACACCGGCCGCCACGGTCAGGGACCTCTCCTGCACCGCCAACGGCGATCCCTATTGCGAATGGGAATTCACATGGACACCGCAAGTCCGCAGTTCCGTGCCGCTCGCCATGTGGATGCTCGTCGCGGGAGGCACCTTCACCTATCTGCATCTTCGCCGGCCTGACGTGCCGACGGTGGAGGCGCTGGGGCTGGCGGCTGTTCCAGCATCGCTGTTGTGGTGGATGATCACCAATCACATGCGACAAGCCGCCAAACCGCTGCAACGGTTGATCAAGGATCAGGAGCAGGTCGTCGATGCGCGGCACGAGGAATTGCGCGAGGCCTACCTCGAGCAACAGAGTACCGCCGTGACCTTACGCCGAAAAATCAACGACCTGACGACACTTCACCGCGCAGGACTGTTGTTCAGTTCGACCTTCGATCGGGAAGAGTTACTGACCAATGTGTTAGAGACGATCGTCCGTGAATTGCACTACGATCGCGCCATGATCACGCAGTTCGATCGCACGAGGAACGTGTCGCACGACTTTCGAGTGCGTGGCATGCCGCAAGAGGTCGCCGATTTTCTGCGGACGCAGGAAGTGCCCGTTACCGACCCCAACAGTGTCGAAGGGACCGTGTTCCTGCGCGGCGAACCCGTGCTGACGAACAACATTCACGAAATCTGGGACCGGCTGCACCCGTTCGATCAAAAATTGATCGCGATGGTCAATGTAAAATCCTTCATTACCGTTCCCCTCAAAACTCAAGATGCCGTCATCGGCTCCCTCTCGGTCGACCGCACACACAATCAAGCCCTGACCCAAGACGATCTCGATGTCCTGGTCACTCTCGCCAGCCAGGTCGCCATCGCCCTGGACAATGCCCAGGCCTATCGTGAAATCGAATCGTTGAATGCCGGTCTGGAGGCTCGAGTGCGCGAGCGGACGGCGGAGTTGGAAGCCGCCAACGCGCAACTCAAGCAGATGGATCGGCTCAAATCGAAATTTCTTGCCCATGTGTCCCACGAGCTTCGAACGCCGCTCACCAGTATCGTCGGCTTCGCGGACAATATGCTCGAGGGACTCGTCGGTTCCCTCAATATGAAGCAGGAGCAGTACCTCACCCGCATCAAAGCCAACGGCACCAGACTTGCCCGCATGATCACCGACCTGCTGGACCTCTCGCGTGTCGAGGCCGGCAAACTCGTACTCTCCTTCGAACAGGTTTGCCTTCCGACACTCGTGAGCGACGTGATCGAACAACTCCTGCCGCTGGCCATCACTAAGCATCTCACTATCGAACTTCAGAGTCCGGATCCCGAACTGCTGGTGTGGGCGGATCAGGACCGGCTCAGCCAGATTTTGACGAATTTATTGGATAATGCTATCAAGTACACTCCTGACGGGGGACAGGTCGCGGTGGAGCTTTCGGTCGATACGCACGACATGGCTCGTATCGTCATCCGTGATAACGGCCAGGGTATCCCTTCGGATGCACTGCCCAAACTCTTTGATCCGTTCTTCCGAGTGCAGCAAGAAGAGCGAAGCCAAACCAAGGGATTGGGACTCGGGTTGGCGATCGTCAAAGATTTGGTCGATCTGCACGGCGGCAGCATCACGGTTCGTAGCGAGGTGGATCAGGGAACGGAGTTTACCTTCACCCTCCCCCTGCATTCGCGCGAACCATCTCCCGCCGGCCAATTGCCCGCCGTTCGCCGCACGGTGTTGGTCGTCGACGACGATCCTGACATTTGCGACCTGCTGCGGGATCGTTTGGAGGCGGAAGGCGTTCACGTCTGCACCGCGGCGGACGGTCGCGCCGCATTACGCATGCTGGCGGAGACGACGGTCGATGGAGTGTTGCTTGATATCGCTCTGCCGGAATTGGACGGGTTTGAAGTCCTGCGACAGTTGCGTCCCACCCACCCCACGTTGCCGGTGGTCATGATGACGGCCGTAGAGGCGCTGGATCGTGCCATGGCAGCAGTGGAGTCCGGCGCTCAAGATTACCTCCTGAAGCCTTTCGATGGAGCCAGGCTGCGGCAAATCGTCGATCGTTGGTTCATCACCGGCTCCGGTCAATCCGAGTCTTCGATAGGACGGTAACCCCATGCCTCTCGCTCAGCGATTCCGCCGCGCCCTGCTTCTCTGCCTGTTGTGTTCGGCCGCCGGATTCGTTCTCGCTGCCGCTTCCGCCAACGCACAAACGCCACGGCTCCAGGGCCAGTCCGCCGCCGCCGCCGCCATGGGAAACGCCTTCGTCGCCCAGGCCGATGACCCTTCCGCGCTTCATTACAACCCCGCCGGCATGACCCAACTGCATGGGTTCCAAACCCTGTTCGGAACCACGCTCATCGGAGGCACCACCCAGTTCTCGAGCCCGACCGGCGCACAAACGACAGGCGATCGCAACGGAAGCGTGGCCTGGCCCCCTCCCGGCCACGTATACCTGGTCGCGAATCTCAAGGACCTCGGACTGTCGGCGCTCGGGAATTTCACCGCCGGTATCGGGATGAACAATCCGTTCGGTTCATTGACCAGATACCCCAACGATGGGCCGTTTCGCACGGCCATCACCTTTACCACCTTGCCGTTGCTCGACATCAAACCCACCATCGCCTATAAACTGAACGATCAGCTCTCCTTCGGGGTGGGCGCGGATATTTACACCTTCTCCGGGCTCTTCGGAGAAGGCCATCTAGAACAGAAATCCATCTGGCCCGGCGGGCTGGGCATCCCGGCCGGCTCCCTGATGGAAATCAACGGAAGTGACACCACGGCAGGGTTTAACGTCAGCCTCCTGTACACACCCTTCCGCAACAGCGACGGAAAACCACTCGTGAACATCGGCATGGTCTATCGCAGTCAAGCCACCTTTCATCTCACGGGCAACTTTCTCGCCAACGGCGCCTCAGTCGCCGGCGCCACAGCCACCTTCGTTCTGCCGCAAGTCTTCTCCGGCGGCATCGGCATCTGGCCGGTTCGTACGTCCGAGCGCGAATGGAAACTGGAATTCGATGTGGACTACACGGGATGGAAATCCAACCGGAACCTCGATGTCCATTTGACGAACGGCGCCCTGTTACCGTTTCCACAAAATTGGCAGAGCACCTATACCGTCATGATCGGCACCGAATACCGATGGCTGCGCCTGGCCTCGATGCCGGATTGGGATATTGCCCTTCGGGCCGGCTACATGAACCAGCAGGCACAAATACCCGATCGCACCTTTAATCCGGGAGTCCCCTCAGCCAATACCCACATCCCCTCCGTCGGAATCGGGTTGGCCTGCCATGAAAACGGTTCGTTCCTCGGGCTGGTGCGTTGCGGAAAACTGGGAATCGGCCCGCTGAAGCCGAAATTGTTCGCCATCGATCTCGCGTATCAAGCCGGTCTGTATGAAGTACGCACGATCGCGGGCAACCAGAACCCAACCGTCAATGGCCGATACGACAGCATGGTTCATGTCGGCTCACTGTCGTTGCGGTTCAATTACTGAGTCCCGCTTGTTCCTGCCGGCCCCGATCGTTATTTCCTGATGTGCCGCGATGGCTTCATCTTCAAACATCGACGGCATGACGGTTGCTTCCTCCATCGCCATGGATCGATGCCGTCGAGAGAACAGGGTTGATCGAATTGTGCTCGTGCCCGTTCGGCGTGGCAGAGAGCCGGTTTCCTGTCGCCGGTTGTCGACCATGAGCAACCGCATGACACGGCCTCCTGGATCGTGCCCATCCAGCGCTGATCAGACCGCCTTCTCCACGCCATCTGCCGCGTCTCCGCCATCACAGGAGACGCGGCAACCTCTCTCCAGGCCGGCAATGTAACCCACGCTCCTCCTGTTGGCCCTTCTGATCTTCCTACATCGTTCTCCCATCTGAGCGGTGTCTATACGCGTTCATTGCAACGATCATTTCGTATCGGATCGGATACGGCATCGCATCCTATTCGATACACCTTGCGGCCTTACGTACATCTACTCCTCAAAAAGGGGAGTGCGAGTGATATCGGATGTCATCAGAATCACTACGCAACTTGACGTCGAAAATGACCGACGCCTCCCCATCCCACCATGGCACAACCTTTGCGCATCCCCGAGGCAGATGGAGCTTACCTAGGAAGTCACACCAGCGGGAGAACAGCGGATCCATGAGGTCAACATGCTCGTGCTTCTTTTTCTCCTACTCGGGGTCGTCGTCCTTCTCGCAGCTGCAGGACGCATTTGGATGAATCCACGCCCTCTTCGGTCAAGAGCGACCGATTCGGCAGGAATGGATCGTCGCGGTGAGTCTCGCGCACTCAAAGAGATATCCAAGAACCACAGCTCTTCGACATAACCCGAGAGCCGGTCACGGCAGGGTGTCGGAGTCATGCGCGGGCAGTGAAAGCGGATCTACACGGCAGGAAGAGAGGCTCGTGCCGAAGTGCTGATCGAGAGCATTTCCCTGGACTTCCGTGATGGACCTCTGCGGCCTGGCGATCATGTGGAGCATGGCGAAAACGACGAGACTCAGGTCGCCCTGCACCGTGCGGAAGTGGGCTCGGGAGACTGTTGCGGATCCTGACCGCTTGCACCTGAGATGCACCATTGCCATGAACACCATGGGGGGCAGCAGACTTTTCGCCGTCGGCCCAACTCGGCTGCCCAGTGTGTGCGCGACCATGTTCGCCTGTTGGTGGCTGATTCCCCTCGGTCTGCCGCACACAATCCACGCTCAAGTCACCCCGCCGATTACGTCCTCAGGCCTGAACACCCAGGTCAGCAAGTCTCCTGCAAACTCCCTGCAATATGACATCACCGCCGGAACGCGAGCAGGGAGTAATCTCTTTCATAGCTTCGGAGAATTCAACGTTCCGACCAGCCACATCGCCAATTTCTTCAACGACTCCGGTCTTGCTACGTCCAACATTCTGGGGCGCGTCACGGGCGGCAATCCCTCCAACATCTTCGGCACCCTCCAAACGACCGGATTCGGCAATGCCAATCTGTTCCTGATGAACCCGGCCGGAATCTTGTTTGGTCCGACTGCGTCTTTGAATGTGGGAGGATCCGTGAGCCTCACGACGGCGGACTACCTGCGTTTGACGGACGGGGCGACATTCAAGGCAGTTCCCGGCTCACAGGACACGTCACTCTCCAGCGCGCCGGTGTCCGCGTTTGGGTTTTTGGGATCAAACCCTGGCACCATCACCGTGCAAGGCGGGCAACTGACGGTCTCGGAAGGGCAGGACCTCTCGTTGATCGGAGGGGACATCACCGTTCAGGGAGGGACGTTCGCACAGGCCACCGTTCAGCCGGCCCGGCTTTCAGCCCCCGGCGGGCAAATCACCCTTATCGCAGTCGCTTCAGTCGGCGAGGTGTTGACGAATGCGGCAACGGCAACGCCCACCGATCCCACGTTGAACGGGTTTGCATCGCTCGGAACTATTTCACTCGCCCAAGGAGCCGCCGTTCATACGAGCGCCCCTACCGCAGGACGAATCGTGATTCGGGGCGGTCAATTCACGATGGAGAACGCCCGCCTTGAGGCGCGTGCGACAGCAACCGCCCCGGATGCCACGCCTTCCATCCCGGCAGTAGGAGGGCTCTCTGTCCAGGCGGACGATGTGAATCTCTCGCAGGGCTCGAATGTCCTCACCTCCGCCATCGACGGAACGGCGGGGAATATCAGCTTTGAGGTCGGCACCCTGCGAAGCAATGTCAGCATCGATGGCACTCCGCTCATCGGCGCCGCACCGGTGACCATTGCGAGCACCAGTACGGGCCAGGGCGGAGCCGGAACTATAACCATCACGGGAAAGACGGAAGGGCCGGCTGACGCTGTGCTATTGAGTCATACCCATATCATGACTGGTGTGAGCAATGCCGCTAACCCCACGGTCGTTCCCGGGAACATTGTAATGACGGCCCAACGCGTGGAGTTGGCAAACGGGACCGCCGTACGGGCAGATACCACAGGCGGCGCAGATGCCGGGGCGATCACGCTGAATGTGGATACCCTGAAAACCCAATCCGGTCCGGACGGGCGCGTCCTGATTTCAAGTGATAGTCACTGCGGCGGTCAATGTGTCGGAGGCCAGGCCGGTTATATTACGCTTCAAGGTATTCCCGGCGTTACCCCTCCGAGTACTCGACTCTACAGACACGTCACGGCCCCTGATTCTGAGCCCAACAGAGCCATTACCTATTATTTCGCGCGAGAGTTTGACTTACGAGGCACGGATATCCATTCCGACGCCATCGGCAATGCGCCAGGTGGAATCGTGATGATGAGGACCAATGGGCAGGCATCGTTGATCGAATCCGGCGTCTCCGTCACGACCCAAGACTTCACCATCAACGACAATAAACCCAATGGGCAGCCCGCACAAAACCAGGGCTTCAGCCGTATCGATATCATGGGGCGGGATATTGTCTTGAAAGACAGTACGATCAAGGCCAATGCCGAGGTATCGGACATTGGGTCATGTCCGCTCTGTCAGGGGGGCCCGAGTGCAGGCGAGATCTGGTTACGAGCCGAACATTCCTTCACAGCCGATAACTCCCTGATCGCGAATACGGGACATGGGCGGGCTCAAGCCGGCATCACCAAGATCATCAAGGATCACTATTTTTCATTCGGCGCTGTTTGGGATGCCCCCTACCCGGATGCGCCCACCGGTACGGTGAATTTGACCAATTCGGAAGTCACGGTCGAAGCGCTGCACGAAGGGTTACCGGGGTATCTAAGAATCAGAGGCGACACTATCATCCTCGACCATTCCGTCGTGAACTCACAAGTAAACAATGTGACGAACGTCCTGGATTCTCAGGGACGATTGATCGATGTCGCGGGCGCAGGGGAGGCGGGCACGGTGGTCACGGACGGCCGGAGTGTCCAGGGCAGCCTGCTCATGTCTGCCAAGACCTTGGACATCACCGGGGGAGGGATCATTGCCCCCACGCAAGGGAATCGGATTGCCAACCGCATTGAGCTGCACTCGGATTTCTTGACCACCAGGCCCGGAAACAGACCGGGAGGAACGCTGGCGGCCCCCAGGATATTGGATGTCGCCGATCCGGCCAGAGTGGTGATTTCCAGCAGCAGCGGCAGCACCGGCGGTGCGGGGATGATCAGTATCACCGGCGTGAGCGGGCCCATCCCTGACGATGTTCCCTACCCTCCTTCCACGACCATCCGTCTGACAGGAACCGATATATCGACCGACACGAGCACCATTGGTCTCGGGGGCAGAATCGAGATGCGCGCGCGGGGTTCACTGGAACTGCGCAACACGAATATATCCGCCAATGTAACGGACTTGCGGCCACAGTCCGTGAACGGCCAGGAGCACAGCGGCAATATCGATCTGACGGCTGGAAACATCCTGGTGGAGGGCGGTGGAATTTCCGCCCTTTCCAGAGGAACTCGGAGCGGCGGCAACGTCACGCTGAACGCAACTGAATCCGTTACGGTGAGCGACGAGGCACTCCTTTCCGCCAGCAGCACAGGTCTTGGTAATGCCGGCAACATTACCATCAACGCCGGGCCTCGATTCCTCGGTCAAAGCTCGTCCATCACGACGGAAGCCAACCGGGCCAGCGGAGGGAATATCTTTATTCAAGCGATCGACTCGATTCGATTCATCAACGGTCGACTCAGCACCTCTGTCCAGGGCGGCCCCGATACATCCGGCGGGAACATCACGCTCGATCCGGCAGTCGTGACGCTCCAGAACAGTCACATTCTCGCCCAAGCCGTACAGGGCCAAGGGGGCAACATCAACATTATCGCGGGCACATTCCTGGCCGATCCGACAAGCGTCATCAGCGCCTCGTCACAATTCGGCTTGAGCGGTGCCGTGAACATTCAATCGCCCGTATCCAGTTTGAGCGGCAGCTTAGCCACTCTGCCGCAACAACCGCTGCAAGGGCAACATCTCTTGCGGCAACGCTGCGCCGCGCAGGCCGGTGGACAGCTAAGCAGTCTTGTGATCGCGGGAAGAGATGCCCTGCCCGCAGAACCGGGCGGCTGGCTCATGAGCCCTCTGCTGATCGCCGACGAAGCTTTCACGCCGTCGGCACAGCTGCCCACAAGCGACCCTGCTGAGTCTGCGCATGGGACGCAGCTACGCTCGGAACAACCGGTGGGCCAGCTCGGTCCGTTACCACAACTTAGGGCCAATGACTGGCCTGCAGATTGCCGCTCCTGACCTTGTGAGCCTCGCGCACAGGCGAAGAGGGAGCCGAATTGCATTGTGGGATCTTTCATATCCGACTTGTGTGCCTGGGCGTTTCGATGAGCATCTGCCTCATGGGAGTTTCAGCCACAGCACAAATTGCGCCGCCCCTGCCTCCTGTTTTTGATCCGACCGGCCGGTCGGGGAAACCTCCTGCGCCGTTGAGAGAAGAGTTCAAGGCGCCGGACACACCGCCCCCGAGCCGCATCCTTCCGGAGGTGTCACCCGCCCCGCACAAGCCGTTCGAGAACAGATTGGGATCCGTTCGAGTGTTCGTTCATGACATTCACGTCACCGGCAGCACCGTGTTTTCTGACGCAGAGCTCGCTGACGTCATCGCCCCCTATCGCAATCGTGAACTGACCACGGAAGATCTGGAGCGGGTTCGCCTGGCCCTCACCCTCCTGTACGTGAACAGAGGGTATCTCACGTCCGGCGCCATCATTCCCGATCAAGATGTCACCTTCGGGACCATCGTCATTCAGATCGTCGAAGGCGCCCTCGCCCGAATCGACGTCGAAGGCAACCAATGGTTTCGCAGTTCGTACCTACGGGATCGTGTGGCGCGCGGCGTTGGCACTCCCGTCAGCATTCAGCCTCTCCAGGAACGCATCCAACTACTGCAGCAGGACCCGCGCATCGAACGGATCAATGCCGAACTGAGACCGGGAGACGCTCGTGGCGAAAGCGTCTTGAATCTGCGGGTCACGGATGCCAACCCCTTCAAGGCCTGGCTGGAGTTCAACAACTATCAAACACCGGTGGTCGGCGCTGAGCGCGGCCTGGCGACAGTGGCGCACCAGAATGTGACGGGTCACGGCGACCAATTTGTCTTCACCTACGGGCGATCGCACGGCGTGAACCCCATCATCGATACGTCCTATAGTGTGCCGCTCAACGCCTACGAAACGACCCTCACGGCCTACTATCGGCGCAATGCTTTTCTGGTCGTCGAGAATCCTTTTCGCTCTTTGGATCTGAATGTGGACTCCGAAATCATCGGGATCGCGGTACGTCAACCTGTCTACCGCACCGTCAGCGACGAGGTCGCGCTCTCTCTCGGCGGCGAACATCTCTATCTGAAGACGACGTCTGCGTTCGACGTGCCGGGGTTGCCGTCGCTCTTTATTCCCGGGTCTTCCACGACCGGGGTGGCCACCGTCAGCGCACTCCGATTCAGCCAGGAATATACCCATCGATCTCCATCCTTTGTGTTTGCCGCCTTATCCCGATTCAGCGTCGGATTGAACGTCCTGGGCGCCACCGTCAACAGCGGACCTCTGCCGGACGGTCAATTTGTGTCCTGGTTGGGTCAAGCCCAGGCGGTCAAACGGATCGAGGACTGGTGGGGCATCCAGTTGCTGGGACGCGTGGCCGCGCAGATCGCCAACGACCGGCTCTTTCCGCTCGAACAAATGCCCGTCGGCGGACGCTTCAGCGTGCGCGGCTATCGGGAAAACACCCTCGTCCGGGACGATGCAGTGCTGGCGTCAGTTGAATCGCGCGTGCCCCTGCTCCGGTTCGCGTCCGGCGAGGACCGGCTGCAGTTCGCACAATTCGTCGATTTCGGACGGGCCTGGAACGCCAAAGGGCATACCCCCGATCCTCAGACGTTAGCGAGTGTGGGAGTCGGATTACGTTGGACCATTCTGCCTCAGGAACGGGCACGCTTCGAAGTCTACTGGGGCCAGCAACTCAATCACGTCCGAGGCGGCGAGGGTAACTTGCAGGATCACGGTATCCATCTCCAATTCGTCGTGCAGGCGCTGTAACCGTCCCCACTGCGGTGGAAGGAGCATGACATGACATCGCCGCTTCGCGTTTCACTGCAGCCGGCGCTGACACTCTGGCTCATACTTCTACTCTGCGGCACGACGGTATCCGCCGCGGAGACCGGTCCGACGGCCGATGTGCTGATGCAACGAGGTCTTTCCGCCGCAGAGCAGGGTAATTTGGATCGGGCGCTTGTCGATTGGAAGGCAGCCGCGGAACTCTACGACCAAGCCGGCCAGGCGAAGGGACATCTTCAGGCACTCTTCCATGCCGCCTATGCAGCACGAGCATTGGGGCATGTAAACCAAGCCTTCCTACAACAGGAATTGGCCTTGCAACTCGCGCGTCGAATCGGCGATCCACAATGGCTGCCGCTTACCCTCTCTGAGTTGGGGAAAACGTATGTGACAAGCCATCAATACGGCACTGCCGCGGACTATCTGTCGCAAGCCGAAGCGATTGCGCGCACCAGGAACCTCGGGTCGCTTTCGGCGGCGCTTCGGAACGACCTTGGCATTGTCCTGGCGTTGCAAGGCCGTTTTCCTGAAGCGCTTTCCGCATTTCAAGAGAGCGCGACAGGCGCGGCGGAGGAGACTGTGCGCGACCTGTTCGTCCGCGCCCGCGTTAATGCCGCGCGGGTGGCGATGCAGTTGAAACGATTCGATGAGGCGGCGGCGTCCTTGAATGAGGCCGTCGACCGGCTGTCAGCGACTGCCGCTTCCCACAACAAGGCCGATGGGCTTATCAATCTGGCATTAGGGTATCGCGACCTGGCGGCGGGTCAGCCGGATGAGCATGCGCGCTGGCTCAAACGATCCGCCGCGCTGCTGCAAGAGGCGGCAGCGATGGCGGAGGAGTCCGGCGGTCAACGCCTCGCCTCTTATGCCTACGGGCACCTCGGACATCTCTATGAGGGGGAGCACCGCTTAGATGACGCCCTCCAACTCACCCGGCGAGCCGTCTTTGCGGCGCAGTCTGCCGGCGCACCGGAATCACTCTACCAATGGCAATGGCAAAGTGGTCGTCTCCTCACCCGTCAGGGCAACCTCGATCGCGCATTGTCGGCCTATCAAGAAGCGGCGGCCACCCTGCAACCGATCCGCGCCGAAGTGGCGTTCAGTTCGCACGGCTCGCTCGATCCTGCTCGTCAATCGATTCGTTCGCTCTATATTGAATTGGCCGATCTGCTGCTGCAACGGGCGGCCCTGATGACAGAGGACTCTGAAGCCGGCTTGTATCTAAAAGCGGCGCGCGATGCGATCGAGGCCTACAAAGCCGCCGAGCTCCGTGATTATTTTCGCGATGATTGCGTGGACCAGATGCAGGCTCGAGTGACCAAACTGGATGCCGTGTCCCCTGAAACGGCCATCATTTATCCGATCATCTTCAGCGATCGCACCGAACTGCTCGTGAGCTTTCCCGACGGCCTCAGACGACACTCTGTTCCGGTGACGGCGGCGGCGCTGACCGCTGAGATACGCAGCTTCCGCCGCATGCTTGAAAAGCGGACGACCCGCGAGTACCTGCCCCATGCGCAGCAACTCTATGACTGGTTGCTCCGGCCACTTCTCGGGGATCTTCGCAAACTCAAGGTCAACACGCTGGTCTTTGTCCCGGACGGACCGCTGCGCACCATTCCCATGTCGGCTCTCCATGACGGAACCCAATTCCTCATCGCGCAGTACGCCGTCGCAATGACCCCCGGCCTCGATTTGACTGACCCTCGCCCCATCAACCGAACCAAAACCCACCTGCTCTCCAGCGGTTTGACTCAAGCGGTGCAGGGTTTTCCTCCCCTGCCGCATGTCGCTGAAGAAATGGCTCACCTCAACTCAGTCTTCACGGGCGAGCAACTCCTCGACAGCAACTTCGTCACGCCACGCTTGGAAGGGGAACTGAAGGACGGCCGCTACAACATTCTCCACATTGCCACGCACGGCCGGTTTGCCACGGACGTGAATGAATCATTTTTGCTGACGTTCGACGATCGGCTGACCATGACGCAGTTGGAGCGGCTGGTGGGGCTACTTCGCTTTCGCCAAGATCCCTTGGAACTCCTGACGTTAAGCGCCTGCCAGACCGGTATCGGCGACGACCGTGCCGCACTCGGGCTTGCCGGCATTGCGGTGAAGGCCGGGGCGAGGAGTGCCCTCGCAACCCTCTGGTTCATTAACGATGAAGCGTCGTCGGAACTGGTATCAGAATTTTATCGCCAATTGCGAGACTCATCGATCTCCAAGGCACACGCGTTGCGAATGGCACAGCTGAAGGTACTGTCCGGCCGGCTCTATGAACATCCGGCGTATTGGTCGGCGTTTCTCTTATTGAACAATTGGCTCTAGCAGGATGTTGAAACAGTTCGCCAGGAGCGTTCTCGCTTCGCTCGTGTTTTCAACCTGCCCTGAAGGGTACGCTTGGCCTCCGCCCTTGTTGCGGACGTGCTTGTGCCTAGCCGGGAAGGTCGGCAGAACGGGGATGCTCATTGCCCTGCTCGCGAGCAGCAGCGAGGCGGGACCTGACGTACAACCGGAAATTCCGATGTACCAGGCACCTCAACAAGTGATGCCCAGAGCTCGCATCGGTGGGACTTTGAGAGGCAGCGAAGGAGAAGACCCTGCTATTGCCGCGCTCGTTCCCGACCACGTCGGCATCACCGTCAAGCAACATCCCGTTCTCAACTGGTTCCTTTCCAAGCAGACCGCGTTGCCGATTAAATTCACTCTGATCGATGAGCGATCGATTCGCGCGCTGGTTGAACAGGTCATCACGCCCCCGAACCAAGCCGGTGTTCACGCCGTCAACCTTGAGGAACTCGGCTTCACGCTTCAGGCACACATCCAATACCGGTGGTATATCTCCGTAATCAAGGATGAAAATTCGCCCTCACGCGATATCGTGACCGGCGGAATGATCGAACGCTGTGAGTTCAGCGAGTGTATGGTATTGGGCGCCACGACCAGCTGCACCCAGGAAGCGGTGAGGACGAGTGCCGCCACGGGTTTCTGGTACGATGCCATGGCCTGCCTGTGCGATCTCATTGCCTCCGATCCTGGCGATACAGGTCTGCGAAAACAGCGGGCCGCCTTGCTCAAGCAAGTCGGCTTGCATGGCGTGGCCGAATGGGATCTTGCACAAGCCCATGCCGGCCGGCGCTGAGAGGTTACACGAGTCCGTCCATCGGCTGACCGACACAAGATGTTGTACCTCAGAGTCACCCTGTTGGTTATCGTGGCCATGACGTGGCCGATATCCTGGCGCAGCGCCGTCGGATTGTCGCCGACACTTCCGGAGGGGCGCGCGACCGATCTCGTCAAGGATTCGGACTCGCCTCTGCCCCTCTATAAACCGCGAAAGGACCATGGGCCACGTGCGCGCATCGGCGGGCAGAGCCGGGGCGCCGAGTCCGGAGTTCCCCTGTTGATCGCCTTGGTCCCGGATCATGTCGCCTTCACCATCAAAGGCGATCCGTCACTCTGTTGGTACCTGTCTCTGCCCACCGCTCACGCCATGACCGTGACAGTGGTGGACTCCCGCGGAATTCGGCCTATTCTTGAACGCGCGCTTCCCTCACCTCTTCATGCAGGCATTCACTGTACCAGGCCTCGGGAATATGGAATTGAACTCAGGGAGCAGGAATCCTACCGATGGTTCGTCACATTGGTCGTGGACCCGGATGAACCTTCGCGGGACATTGTCGCAGGCGGAACCATCGAACGGCTTCCCTTTAGTGAAGCCTGCTCACTGGGCATGCCATGCACCTGGACCTCTTGCGATCGTGACGCGATTTATCGCTATTCCGAGTCCGGCCTCTGGTACGACGCCATTGCCTGCCTGCTCGACCTGATAACACATGGGGAGGATAAACAGTCGTTGGAGCGAATGCTTCATCACCTCTTGAATCAATCCGGAGTGTACCTGCCGACGTAGGAATTCTTCCCGTATTACTTCCGTGCCCTTATCCAATCTGATACGCAGTGAATGAAATCCGATACAGGCGTGATGCGCGAGGCGCCCACGGAAAACGGCAACAGTTCTTGCCGGACCGCTTTGCCAATGCAGAAATTCTCAAAAGGTTGGGAGGAATCGGCGGAGTCTCTTTCTCGGGCGCGCACGGCACGGCTGTTGCTACTTCCAGGGGTGTACAGGGATTGTTCCATTCTTGAGGTAATCGGAACTATTTACTCAGTACAGAAAGGAGCCTGACATGGAACTCGTCATGGGTGGTCTCCTGATCGGAGTCAGTGGCATGTTGGCTCTCTTGATTGTTGCCGTATGGAAAGACGCCGCCCCGCCGCAGCGGTGAACCTCATGGCACCGGCCATATCCCTGCGCCGCGAACTCGCGCATCGACATGGCACAGGCTTCGGGGTCAGCGATCAACATCAGTGGTCTCGTGCAAAGGAGTGGTACCATGAATCGATTTATCTATCTGCGATCCCAGAAACGCCAACGTATGACCGTCAGCCTGCCGACCGAGCTCCTGGAACGCATGCGCGATGCTGCCTATTGGACGTCCGGCACGACGATGGCCGGCCTCATCTCATCGGCGATTGAGGATCTCCTCCAAAATCTGGAGTCGCAGAATGGCCGCCCTTTTTCACCGCGGCTTCAAGATTTGAAACCAGGTCGTCCACGCGTCAATAAAACCAGTCAGGCCCGTGTATCCGAAGACATACATCCTGTATCCAACTAGATACGTGCTGCGATCCCGTGGATCTTCGCCTGACCTGGCTCCGCGCAAAGACCGCCGTAATCGTGCACATCCCTCCTCATAATTCGCGCGTTGGCTGTCCGCATGCCGACCATCCCATAAGCATGCATTTTGCGAGAGAGTATCTCTGACCATATGCCCCTCGTTCTTGTCTTTTTCCCAACTATGCCCGACAAAGCCGGGCCGGGCCCCACGGTATGCCATGCACCTTCTGATGCACCCCCCCGGCACCGTCCACCACCCGCGCTCTCCTTCTTCGCCAGCTAAGCGACACCCTGTGCCGACAGGACCGGCCGGGAATCGATTCCGACACTATGCCATTTCCCTCTTCGGAGGACTCTTGATCGGCTGCTACGCCATCGACGCCCATGCCCAGGAGGCATCGCCCGCCGTGACGACACCGGCAGCCGTACCGGTCAGCGAAGAACTCGAACTGCTCAAAGAGGAAGAAACCGTCAGCATCGCCACTCGCCATGAGCAACCCATCTCGCAAGCACCCTCCAACGTCTACGTCATCACCGACGAGGACATCCGGCACTCAGGCGCGACCGACATTCCCACTATTCTCCGCCGCGTACCCGGGCTGGATGTCATGCAAGTCACCGGGGCGGACTTCAATGTCAGCGCGCGCGGCGACAATCAACTCTTCGCCAACAAAATTCTCGTGATGGTGGACGGTCGCTCGATCTACATCGACGGCCAAGGTCTGGTGTTCTGGAAATCGCTTCCGGTCACCCTCCCGGAGATTAAACGCATCGAGGTGCTGAAAGGGCCCGCCTCTGTCGTCTACGGCTTCAATGCCTTCGACGGAGTGATCAACATCATCACGAAATCCGCTCAGGACATGAAGGGCACGACGTTGCAGTTCGGCGGCGGGGAACTCGGCACCATCTCCAGTGCCGCCGTCCAGGCCGGATCGGCGGGCAAACTCGACTACCGTCTCTCCATCGGCCATGACCAGAATCAACAATGGCGCAACAACGACGCCCTCGCCTTCCGGTCGAACAAATTCAACGTGCAGACGCAATACAACTTCTCCGGTGACGCCACCTTGCGCGTGGCCGGAGGGTTCATCGATACCAATCGCTTCGACGGCCCCGTTTCAAACGTCCAGATTCCTCGTTCCCAATTCAATCAAGGATATACGGACGTACATTACCAGTACCGCAATTTCTCCGTGCGCGGCTGGTGGCAGGGCAACGACATTCCCGTCGACTCCGCCACCCATCCGCTCCTCTCGCAATTTGTCCGGCAGACGAACGCGACCGGCGGGCCCAATGTGTCGTTCACCACGAACACCTATAACATAGAGGCACAACACAGCCTCGAATTCGGCTCGGCCAACCGGTTGAGTTATGGCGTCAATTATCGTTACAACACGGTCGACGGCAGTGCCGTCTCTGAATTAGGACGAGAAGATCGTCTCGGGGTCCATCTCCAGGATGAGTGGAAGATACGTCCCTCGCTCACCCTCGTAGCGGGGGTCCGCTACGACCTGCACACCAGAATCAACGGCACCTGGAGCCCGCGTGTCGCCCTCGTCTACAACCTGACGCCGGAACATACGTTTCGCGTCAGCGGATCTGTCGCCTATCGCCCCCCGACGCTATTCGAATCGAATCTTGACCTTCGAATCCTGCCGACCGTTCCACCGCTGTTCGCACCCATCCCGCTGCTGGGCTCACAGAAACTCAATCCTGAGCAAATCATTGCCTACGAAGCGGGATACCAGGGCTGGTGGATGAAACACCGGCTCCGGACCAGGCTCGACCTCTTCTTTAATCACCTCTCCGACTTGATCAACTTCCAAACCGTCGGCACCGCGCGCACACTCGTCAACGGCGGGGAGGCCGACATCTATGGCACCGAAGCGGGACTGGAGTTCCTCGCCACCAGATGGCTTAGCGGCTTTGCGAATGTGTCCTACCAGAAAATCGGCCAAACCTTCACCGGCGTCTCTCGACGCGGCGGCCCGGACTGGAAAGCGAATGTGGGCCTCCGCGGTGACTGGGACAACGGCTTCAATTCAGAAATCGCGGTGCATTACGTCGCAAGCGCCACCTATCCGTTGATCGAATTCTTCACCGCGCTCGCGCCGGTGCTGCCCGCGCCGACCAGTCCGACGGTCGATAGTTATACCCTGCTGAACCTGCGGGGCGGGTACCGATTCTGGCACGACAAGGCCGAGGTGGCCGTGGCGGTCTACAACGCGCTCAACGACAAACACAAGGAACATCCCTTGGGCGATACGCTCGGCAGCCGTGTGATGGGTTGGGTCACGCTCAGGTTCTGAATGTGGAACGATGAATGAAACATTCAAACGAGCCAGGCAGTCGGTGCTGACGGCCGTGCTGACGGTCAGCATGACGGGCGAGGCATGGGCCGAATCCGCTGCACCCGATCGGCCAGAGCCGGCTGCGACCGCCATCAGTGAAGAATTGGAATTGCTGAAAGAAGAAGAAACCGTCAGCATCGCGAGCCGCTATGAGCAGCCGATCTCGCAGGCTCCGTCCAATGTCTATGTGATCACCGACGAAGACATTCGCATGTCCGGCACAACCGATATTCCCACCTTGCTCCGGCGCATCCCCGGCCTGGAAGTGATGCAGACAAGCGGGGCCGACTTCAACGTCAGCGTGCGAGGGGACAACCAAACCAACGCTAACAAGCTACTGGTGATGGTGGATGGGCGCTCCATCTATAACGATCTGCAAGGCACCATAAACTGGAAACTCCTGCCGGTCACCCTGCCGGAAATCAAACGGATCGAAGTCTTGAAGGGACCGGCCTCTGCTGTCTGGGGCTTCAACGCCTTTGACGGCGTCATCAATATCATCACCAAATCGCCGGAAGAGATGAAGGGCACGACGTTGCAATTCGGCGGAGGCAGCTATGGAACCATCATGGCTTCCGCGATCCAAGCGGGAACGGTGGACAAGTTCGGATACCGGCTTTCCATCGGGCACAATCAAAATGCCTCGTGGAACAATAGCAGTGCCCTGGCCTTTCGCGACAATCTCGTCAACGTCCTGACCGAATATGCCCTCTCAGCGGACTCCAAGATTAGGATTTCCGGCGGACTTGTGGACTCCAATGCTAACAATCCCATTGTAAGCCAGGATGTCACTGTCTCCGATAGGCCCGCTCAGGGCTATGCTAAAGTTGAATACGAGCGTCAGAGCTTTTTCATTCGGATATTTTGGAGCCAGAACAACAGTACGGCACATCAGCAGTTTTACCCGCAGTTAGCACAGTTCTTGAGTCTCACGCCGGCGCCGGCCAATTTTTCTGCGAATACCTACAATGTCGATGTTCAGCATTCGACCAGCCTCTTTTCGAACAACCACCTGACCTATGGCGTAAATTACCGTCTCAACACGCTTTCGAGCAATATCATCACCCAATACACCACCGAAAACCGATTCGGTTTCTTTCTACAAGACGAATGGAAAGTCGCCGCGCCAGTCACAATCGCCGCAGGGATCCGCTATGACCTCGACACCTTTATTAACCCGACCACCAGCCCCCGAGTCTCGCTGTTCTACACTCCGTCCAGCGATCATACGTTCCGATTATCCGGCTCTGTGGCCTATCGGCCACCTACCATGTTCGAAAAGAAGGAAAGTGTACTTGTAACTACCAACCCTCCCTTTCCGCCGATCACAACTTCCATCGCAGGGGGCCAAAGCATCTCACCTGAACAATTGATTTCCTTCGACCTTGGATATCAGGGCTGGTACTGGCACCACCGGCTGCGAGTTCGTGCCGATGCATTCTACAATCATAGCTCCGATCTCATCAGCACTCGGAATCAATCTCCGACGCTGGCAGTTAATATCAACGACATCGGCTCGGCGGATATCTATGGCGGCGAGGTTGGCTTCGAAGTGCTGGCCACTAAATGGCTCACCGGTTTTGCGAACTACTCCTACCAGGAAATTCATCAGACGTTCACCGGTCGTGTGCAACGCGCAGGGCCGCACAACAAGTTCAACGTCGGACTGCGCGGCGAGTGGGACAATGGCGTCAACGCCGAGGCCATATTCCATTACTATGGAGCGACCAACTATCCGCCAGGTCAGTCATTTACAACGTTCTCTCAAGCCGGTCTCGTCACCCTTCCGAATCCAGACGTCGGTGCATACAACCTGTTTAATCTCCGCGCCGGGTATCGCTTCTGGCAGCAGAAGGCCGCGGCAGGCTATATGCGCGACGCCGAAGTGGCCGTCTCCGTCTTCAACGCGCTCAACGACGAACACAAAGAACATCCGTTGGGCGAGCTCATCGGCAGACGGGTGATGGGATGGGTCACCGTAAGATTTTGATGGAATCATCGGCATGCTCAAAGCAAGGCTTCAGCGCATGAGACTTCCGGAGTGACAGCGAGGCCGTTATGACAGCCACTACGCCCGGCCATTCAATCCTCGTCGTGGACGACGATCCAGATATCGCCCTCGGACTACAAGACTTACTGGACCACGACGGCTACGACGTGAGCGTTGCCGGTACCTGCGCGGAAGCGCTCACGCGGACACACGACCATCACTACAATGCCGTCCTGCTGGACTTGGGATTGCCGGATGGTGACGGCTCGTCTGTCCTGCGAACATTGCAGGAACAACAACCGCAGCTCCCGGTTATCATTCTCACGGCCTACACCAGCGCCGACCGCACCGTCGGTTCACTGACTCAAGGCGCGTTCGCCTACCTCACCAAGCCCTACAACCGGGACGAGCTGCGGGCAGTCCTGCGCCAGGCCATCGGCATCCAGGCGCTCGCCGCCAAAGCCGAGCACGCCGAACATGCGCTGAGCGAAAGCGAAGCACGATTTCGATCCCTGGTCGAGGCCGCCACCGACTCCATCGTGCTGGCGGACCACAACGGTCATATCCTCTCCTGGAATCAGGCCGCCTCCCGCCTGTTCGGATATACGGATGAGGAAGTCCGAGGGCGCCCCCTGACCATGTTGATGCCGCAACGGTATCGCGCCGCTCACGAGCGAGGGCTCGCCCGCGTGAAGGACACCGGCCAGTCCCGTCTCATCGGTCGCCTGGTCGAACTGGAGGGCCTACGCAAGGACGGCAGCGAGTTCCCGATCGAGCTGTCGTTGGCCATGTGGAGCACCGATGTCGCGGTTTTCTTCAGCGGCATCATTCGCGACATCACCCAGCGTCGCCGGGCGGAGGAAATTCTCGACCGCCTCCGCCGTCTGCACGAAGTCATCCTCACGCAAGCAGGGGAAGGCATCTATGGACTGGATCGCAACGGCGTGACCACCTTCGTAAATCCGACCGCCGCTCAATTGCTCGGGTTTGACCCCTCCGAACTCGTCGAGCAACCGATGCATTCACGGCTCCACCACTCACGGCCCGACGGCAGCTACTACCCGGTCGATCAATGTCCCATCTACGCGGCCCTTCGCGACGGCGTGGTCCATCGAGTGCCGCGCGATGTCTTCTGGAGGAAAAACGGCACCGCTCTCCCGGTGGAATATGTGAGCACCCCGATCTTTGAGAAGGGCGCGGTCGCAGGGGCCGTGGTCGTCTTCCGCGACATCACCGAACGCCTGGAAGCCGAACGGGCCGTGGAAGAAAGCCAGGAGCGATTCCGCCAGCTGGCGGAACACATCCGGGAAGTGTTCTGGATCACCGACCCGGCCAAGAGCCGCGTGCTCTATATCAGCCCCGGGTACGAAGAAGTGTGGGGGCATTCCTGCGAAAGCCTCTACGCGATGCCGGGCTCGTGGATGGAGGCCATCCATCCGGACGACCGGTTACGGGTCCGGGACGCGGCCATGCGCCGGCAGATTTCCGGATCGTACAATGAGGAATATCGCATCCTCCGCCCGGATGGATCGATGCGATGGATCTGGGATCGCGCATTCCCGATCCGTGACGCGTCCGGAACGGTCTACCGCATTGCGGGTTTCGCGGAAGATGTCACGGAGCGCAAACGGGTTGAAGCGGCGCTGATCGAAAGCGAACGCCGGTATCGAGTCCTGTTCGACGACAACCCGTCCATGTATTTCATGGTGGATGCGGCAGGCACCATCCTGTCGGTCAACCGCTTCGGAGCCGAACGCCTCGGCTACGACGTCCAGGAACTCCTCGGATTATCCGTACTGAATATCTTCCACCCGAGCGATCAGGACGACGTGCGCCGGAACCTTGCCGCCTGCCTCTTAGAAATGGGCAGGCCCAGAGGCTGGGAGTTTCGCAAGGTTCGGAAGGACGGCAGCGTCATCTGGGTGCGAGAAACCGCTCAGGCCGTGCTCAACGACCAACAGACTCCGGTGGTACTGATCGTGTGCGAAGACATCACCGCCATGAAGGAGGCCGAGATCGCCCTCCACGACAGCGAAGAATTCAAGAACCAAATCCTACGCAGCAGTGCAGACTGCATCAAAGTGCTGGATCTTGACGGTCGGCTGCAATACATGAATGACGCAGGCAAAACTCTGTTGCACATCGGCGACCTCACCGGCTACCTGAACAAACCCTGGGCGGACCTGTGGGAGGGAGACGATCGGAATGCCGCTCTGGCTGCGCTCGAAGCCGCGAAAGCCGGCGAGATCGGCAAATTTGTGGGCTTCTGCCCCACCACCGACGGCGTCCCGAAGTGGTGGGACGTGCAGGTCACTCCCATGCTCGACACGCGGGGTTATTCACGACGCCTCTTGGCAATCTCTCGCGATATCACAGACTACAGACGGGTCCAGGATTCGCTTCGGGCAAGCGAGGAGCGGCTCGAATCGGTCATCCGGGGATCGAACGACGGATTCTGGGATGGCCATGTGCTTCCCGACCAGCCCTGGCACTCACCGATGACGCCGGTCTGGTGGTCGCCGCGCGTGCGGGAGATGCTGGGGTACAACGAGCAGGAGTTTCCCGATATCCTCGACAGCTGGGCCTCCCGGCTGCACCCGGATGATCGCGAGCTCGTCTTCGACCGGCTGGCGGCCTGCCTCGAAGGAGGCCAGTCTCACTACGACGTCGACTACCGGTTACTGACCAAGCAGGGCGAGTATTGCTGGTTTCACGCCCGGGCCGAAGTGCTGGAGCGGGACGCGCAAGGGTATGCGCTCCGCATGGCCGGCTCGCTGCAATGCATCACGGAGCGCAAGCAGGCGGAAGCCCACCTGCGCCTCAGCGAGGAACGGTTGCGCACGGCCCTGACCGAATCGGAAGTCGGCATCTGGGATTGGGATGTGCAGTCCGATCGCCTCTACTGGTCACCCGACGTCGAGGCCCTGTTCGGTCTGAACCCAGGGTCTTTCCCCGGCACCTATGCCGCATATATCGGCCTGATTTATGCGCTCGACCGCGGCCCGATCCTGATGCAGATCGAACACAGTTTGCGCGACCAGCCCACACTCAACATCCGGCATCGCGTCGTGTGGGACGATCACTCCATCCATTGGCTGGCCTGGACCGGTCGTATTCATCGCAACACCGATGGGGTCGCCACACGCGTTCTCGGTATCGTTCACGCGACAAAGGGGCACGCGGACACGTAGACAGGGGCCCGCGAATCGCTCACGGGGCCGGCTGGATCGACGAGGATGCAGACTGTGACGTTCCCATCCGCACAATCACCGTTTACCATATGGCATGCTGATCGGTTTCGGCAGAGCCTGAGTCGGATCGTCACCGCCCTCATCTGCGTCCTCTTCAGTACCGGGCTGGCCTCGGCCACGGATGTCGTCATCCTCAAGTCGTCGGACATCGCCGCCTATAACCAAGCCATCAGCGGCTTCAAGGCCGCCCTTCCGAACGACGTCGTGCTCGCCGAATATGACTTACAAGGTGATTTGGAGAAGGGACGGAAACTGGCACGCAAGGTCCGTGCAGCCGACCCGGCATTGGTGTTCGCTGTCGGGTTGAAGGCAGCGAAAGCGGCACAACTCGAACTCGTCGACATTCCAGTGGTGTACGCCATGGTGTTGGACCCGTCCAAGTATGGGCTCAACGCCCCCAACATGACGGGCGTGCTCATGGAAATTCCCATGGAGCGGCAACTCACCTTGATTAAATCTTTACTGCCTCGGCTCAAACACGTCGGCACCTTGTACGATCCATCCAAAACCGCCGCGCTGATCGAAGACGCGCGGAGACTGCTCAAATCCAACGGGACAGATCTTGTCCCGATCCAACTCAACAGCGAGCGGGATGTGCCTGGCGCCCTTCGCACCTTGCTGCCGTCGATCGATGCATTGTGGCTCGTTCCCGACTCGACCGTGCTCACCGATGAATCGCTTCGGTTTATCTTGAATACCGCATTGGAGGAACGCGTGCCGGTGGTCGGATTTTCGCGGGAGTTCGCGCGAAGCGGAGCCCTGCTCTGCCTGTCGGTCAACTATGGCGATATCGGACGGCAAGCCGGACAACTCACCCGCAAGATCCTGGACGGGCACGTGTCACTCCCCGCAAAGCCATTGCCACCGGATCGGATCGAAATGAGTCTGAATCGTAAAACCGCCAAGTTCCTCGACATCGAGATCCCCAGAGACCTCGAGGAAAAGGCCGACGAGCTCTATTGATGAAAGGACTCACCGTGAAAGGCCCCGCCCACTACCTCACATCACCCTCGTTGTACCCGAGCGGCCCGGGACGATTTGTCAGTCTCCGGACCAAGTTCGTCGTATTTTTCAGTTTGATCATTATTCTGACCTGCTCGGGAATGAGTTGGTACTTCATTCACAGCAAACGTATCGCCATGACCGAACGAGTCCAAGATCTCGGAACTATTTTGGTCAAGAATCTCGCCCACAACGTGCGATACGGCATCATCATCGAGGAACGAGTTATCCTGGAGCAGTTCATCGACGGTGTCATGGGGGTCGACGAGGTGGTCTATGCGCTCATCACCGGCACAGACGGCCAGATCCTCGCCGCAAAGAGCAAAGGCAGACTCGACAGCCCGCTCGGGACTATTCGATCGACAGAACGGCCTTTTTATCCCCGGCCCGACATTGCGGAGGCGGTGATCAAGCGTTCAGGCACGGAACCGACCATCACGCACCTCAGGCTCAGCGGTGCGGACACAATCCCTCTGCGGGAGAAGGACTCGACCCTTCCTATTTCGACATCGGGCATTCACGTAGAGACGTTCTATGATTTCGCCATCCCCGTCATGAAGCGATCGGAATCCCGCCTGGAAGCGCTGGCACTCCAGGAGGAAGAAACGCGCAAAGCGGCGATTGCACCGGCCACGCCTCAGGCGTTCGGCGTCGTCCAAATCGGCTTGACCGAGGTGCCGATGCAACGAGAACTGGCGAAGATTCTGCGAAACTTTCTCCTTCTCACTCTCGGCATCATCACGGCCGGCATTCTCTGCACCAATCTGCTGGCCCGTCGGATCATCACGCCCTTGCGCCATCTCGCCGCAGGCGCGCGCAAAGTCAGCGAGGGCGATCTCTCAACCTTTGTCGTTCCGACCACTCAGGATGAAGTCGGCCAACTGACGGCGCTGTTCAATTTGATGACCAAATCCCTTCAAGAGCGCAACCAGTCCATCTCCGCCAACCTTGAAACCATCCGGCGTCATGTCACGCAACTGACCACCCTGAATCAGTCCAGCACGGCCATCACCTCCACGCTCGATCTAGACAGGCTCCTCTCTATTGTCTTGCAGCTCCTCAGTGAAAATTTGGGGTTCGCCAGGATGGTGTTGTTTCTATGGGATAGCGAGCGGGGCGTTGCGACGGTGGGACAAATGCTGGGCATGCCCCCGGAAGCGGAAGAAGCCGCTCGACGGCTTGAGATTCCCGTGTACGAAGACGGCGGGTTCGCCGCCGAACTGCTGATCCATGGCAAGCCCCTGTTCGTTCCGAGCATTGAGCCGGTCGCCGATCGCATCTCCCCCGCAGTGCTTCCCTGGCTTCGTCAGGTGGGAATCTCGTCCTTCGTCGCCGCGCCGCTTCGAAGCCAGCAACGGATTCTCGGCTACCTCGGCGCCGACCGGGGCACCCATCCCTGCAGCCAGGAAGATCTCGATCTTCTGGTCACCATTGCCAGCCACGTGGCGGTTGCCGTGGACAATGCGCGCGCCTATACCGCGCTGGCCACGCTGACGGACCACCTCGAACGGCGCGTGCAGGAACGAACGCACGAACTGCAAACGGTGAATGAACGCCTCCAGGAGCACGACCAGCGGCGCTCGAAATTTGTGTCGGTTGCTTCACATGAATTGCGTACGCCGATGACCTCCATCAAAGGTTTCGTCGAGAACATGCTGGACGGGCTCACCGGTCAACTCTCAGAACGGCAGGAACACTACCTCCAGCGGGTCAAACACAACGTGGATCGGCTGACACGAATCATCAATCAACTGCTGGACTGGTCCCGCCTGGATGTCGGCCGGATCGAGATCAAGCCCGAATCGCTGCACATCGACGAGTTCATCCGGGATGTGGTGGAAAGCTTTCAGACGCTCGCCGCCGAGAAATCCATCGTCCTCGACGTGCTGCCTTGCGAACAACCGATCACGGTACGTGCCGACCGCGACAAGCTCGAGCAAATTCTTTGGAATCTGGTCGGCAACGCCATCAAATTCACTCCCCCTTCAGGACATGTCTCAGTCAGCTGCAGCATCTGCGACGCGAGGTACGCCCAGATTACGGTGGCCGACACCGGCTGTGGAATTGCGCCCGACGAGTTACCCCATGTCTTTAACGAGTTCTCCAAGGTTGAATCAGCCATGCCGTCCTCGCAAGGGGCGCAACTCGGGCTTTTCATCACGAAGAGTCTGGTGGCCCTGCACGGCGGACAAATGTGTGTGGACAGCCGGCTCGGTGTCGGAACTCAGTTCTACTTCACCTTGCCGCTCGAGAACGCACCCGCATCGACGCCGTAGGCAGCGGCCATGCAGCAGTGCGACAGCATCTTTTCCGCTGTATCCGATCCGATAAACCCCGCATTTATTTGAACACTCGCAGGCAGCGCCACCTGGCGCGCACGTCTTTCTTCGCTCGCTGTCGCTCACAGAATCAACGAGTTCCCGATCTGTGGTCTCACGCGCCATCGGCGCACCGGCGGCATAGGTATTGCCCTCACAGGAAAACGTGAACACGTCTCACAATCCGGAGCAGTCGCACCATGCGCCCTCCTGTTCTCATTGTCGATGACGATCCGGATATCCGGGAATCGCTCACGGACATGTTGGGTCACGAGGGATACCTGGTGCACAGCGCCGCGTCCGGAACCGAGGCCCTTCAGCAAGCCAAACAGACCCGCTACGACGCAGCGCTCCTCGACATCCAATTGCCCGACCTCAACGGTCTCTCGGTCCTGAAAGTGCTCATGGAATTGGACGCGAGTCTCCCCGTCATCATCCTGACCGGAAACGTCACGCCCGAAAACACAATCGGCTCTCTGGCCAAAGGAGCCTTCGCGTACCTGACCAAACCGTATAACTCCCAAGAGCTCAAGGCCATCCTGCGCCGGGCCGTCTCGGTGAAAGGGTTGACCGTCCGAGCCGAGCATGTGGAGGAGGCATTGCAGGCCAGCGAAGAACGCTTTCGGGCGTTGGTGGAGTCGGCGACCGACGCCATGGTGCTCGCCGACCAAAGCGGCCTCATCATCTGGTGGAACGGCGCCGCCGAGCGAATGTTCGGGTATACCAAAGAAGACGCCCTCGGGCGTCCGCTGACCATCATGATGCCGGAACGGTTTCGCGCCGCGCACGCGGCCGGCGTCACACGCCTCGCCCAGGGTGGTACAGCCACGATCATCGGGCACACCATCGAGCTCGTGGGTCTGACCAAAACCGGCGACGAATTCCCGATTGAGCTCTCGCTGGCATCCTGGCGCGCGAGTGACGGGATGTTCTTCAGCGGCATCATTCGCAATATTGCGCGTCGCAAACGCGCCGAAGAGTCCGTCGTCAGGTTGAGCCATCAGAACGCGCTGATTCTCGACAGCGCCGGGGAAGGCATCTTCGGACTGGACCCGCAAGGATGCGTCACCTTCGCCAACGCAACCGCGGCGCGGATACTCGGGTGGAGCGCAGCCGAGCTGATCGGCAAACCGTTGGCACCGCTCCTGTATCGGATCGCCAACGGGAATGCGGCGCACTCCCCGGACCCGTTCTGTCTCTGCGCGGCGCTTCATGACGGGGCTGTTCATCGCATCCAGAACGAAGCCTTCGCCAGAAAGGACGGCTCGCTGTTTCCCGTCCAATACGTCACCAGTCCCATCCGTGAGCGAGACCGGCTGGTCGGCGCCGTCGTGGTGTTCCAGGACATCAGCGCTCGCAAACAGCAAGAAAACCTGCAGCAGGCCCAACTCTCCGTCAGCCATATCCTCGCGCAAGCCGGCACCGTCGAAGAAGCCATCCCGCAACTGCTCCATGTCGCAGGCAGCATGGGTGCGTGGGATATGGCGCTCTTGTGGCAGTGCGGGCGGATGGGAGATCAGCTGACGTGTCAAGGAAGCTGGATCCACCCCTCACATCGATGGGATGAGTTTCTCTCGGTCTGTCGCAACAGTGAGTTCCCACCGGGGATGGATTTCCCTGGCATCGCCTGGGCCTCCAAACTCCCGCTCTGGATACCCGACGTCCTGACGGATTCCCGATTCACCCGCGCACCGACTGCCTCTCGCCTGGGTATTCACGGGGCCTGCATCGTCCCCATCCGGACCGGCAGCATCATCCACGGAGTGCTTGAGTTGTATACCGAGCAGCGGCGGTCCTCGGACAGCCACCTGATTCAAATCCTCGCCGACACGGGCATGAAGATCGGACAGTTCATCGATCGCACGCGGGCCGCGCAGGCATTACGGGCGGCACATCGCACGACTCAGAGCCTGCTGGCCAGTCTGCCCGGCGCCATTTTCCTGTGCGGAAGCGACTTGCACGTTCAGTATGCGAATGCGCTGGCCCATCAGTATTTTGCCCTTCCCGGCGAATCGCTGATCGGCCGACCGCTGTGCGAATGTCTTTCCCTCAGCGAGCCCGCGCTTCAACGACAGGTGGTGGAATGGAACACGCACACGGCAGACTCGCCTCATAGGCTTTCAGAATGTGAGTGCGAAGTCGCCGCACGCCTCTATCGCTACCGGTTTTTTCCGGTGTCGACCCCGGAATCCCCGCAGTATCAAGTGGGCATCCTGTTGTGGGATATCACCGACGACAAACGACTCCAGGATGAACTGATCCAGGCAGAAAAACTCTCCAGCCTTGGCACCATGGTGTCCGGCATGGCGCACGAAATCAACAACCCGGCCCAGGCGATCCTCAGCATGGCCGAGTTGATCCAGGAGGAGGACGATCCGGACACGGTGAAACAGTTCGCCGCCGATATTGTGGGCTACGCGCGGCACGTCTCCACCGTCGTACGGGACTTCGCCGGCTATGCCCGCGCGGCCGGCAGGGATGGAGAGACGGAAATCGATGTGGCAGAACGTTTGCTCGAAGCGGTCAAAATGGTCCGGCGAGGGCCTCATTTCGGCCAAGTGGAGATCGCCACGCAGTTCGATGCCCCGGTATTTCTCCGCGCGCGAAAGGGAGAAATCGATCAGGTGTTTGTCAACTTGATCAGCAACGCCACACAGGCCATGGAGGGGACCGGCTGCTTGACGTTAACGACCGGTCAGGACGGCAGATGGATTGAGGTGACCATTGCCGATACCGGTCCGGGCATCCCGGCTTCCATCCGGCCGAGGATTTTCGATCCGTTCTTCACCACCAAAACAGCCGGCAAAGGTACGGGACTCGGACTGAGCATCGTGCACAAAATCGTGATCAAATATGCCGGAACCATCACGGTGGAGAGCACCGAAGGCGGAGGCACCACCTTCCGGCTGCGGTTTCCGGCACTCGTTCAGTAAGAGAACCTGTCTCGACGACGGCGTGATTCCATTGTAGCCTGACGAGGAGAGACACGCGAGGAGTCGGTCGGCAAACTCGAAGCCGCGACAAATGTCAGGACTGCGAGCGAGGAGCGTAGGCCCGCTTAAACACCGAGCGCAATCCGAAATACGCGAAAGAATCTTTCAGATTGGAATACAGGCGCTTGAACGCGCCCATGTCGGGATTCGTCACATACTCCATGGTTAACACGATCCGCTCTTCCTGCTCTCCGAGCGGCGTCACGGCGTGCCAGAGCTTGTCGCCGTTAAAGATCACCAGATCGCCTGGCGCAGTCGCCAGTTCACGGTGCACCGGCTGCTTCCCCGGCACATCTTTGAAGAGATCGCAGACTAAGCGGCACTGCTTGGACCGATCGAGCAACCCCATCAGAATGGTGTACCGGGCGCCTTTGTAATAGGACGTATCGTAGTGATACCCGATGTGATCGCCGGCTTCCGTATAGTAGTAGAGCGCACAGGAATGGGGATCGTTGTCGGGACAAAGCAGCAGATTCACTCCGGTCAACCGGTTGAGCATCGACCGGAAGGCGTCCGAGCGATACAGGTCGATGAACTGCGGCGCTCTCTCCATCACGGCATAATAGCTGACGCTGCCGCCCTTCTTATGCCCGGGAATATAGTTGCGGTTCAATCCTGACTTCAGCATCTGGGCTTGCTGAGCCAGGGTGGCCTCCACAAAATCGCGCGGCAAAAATTCCGGGATATACAGGAATTCGTTCTGATCCCAATATTCCCGCTCAAGCCGGTCGAGATCCAGCGCCGCGATCGCCCGCTCCACCGCCTCGGTCACGCTGCCTATACAGGTTGGGCTCATACCTTCGCCTTTCGTGAAACGTCGTTCATATCTCGTCCGGAGAACGAGCGTATGGCGCGTAGCTGGTAGCAGGAGTCGGCGCAGCAGAGCGAATGGCCACTAGCCGATGACGGGGAGCCAGAAATCAGAGCCGCAGAGCTTCTCATACCATCCTCAGCCATATGCTACACGCCATCAGCTCTACGCTCGGATCTCTCACGAGATACGCTCCACGAGTCACGCGTGACGGATATCGAGAGCTAGGGTCTGCTTAGCACCGGAGCTCGCACAATTTCTACATCGGCCGGGGCCTTGAAATCAAATAGATCGTCCTTCAGTCCGCTGTTCGGCTTCAACTCGGAAAACTCAAAGGTCGCGATATTGCCGCTGACCTCATGCAGGGCGATCGTCTTCAGGAAGTACGTCTTCGGCTGTACTTCGATCACAATCTTCTGAATCGCGCGCTCCGGCTCGGCGCGTCCCTGCTTCGGAGTCAAAGAGACCAGCAGAATGCCCCCTGCGCCACGGTCCTTGGTCGCCGTGGGTTCGATGTCGAATTCTTCATCCAGCTTGGCCACCCCTTGCAGCAATTGCAGCGGAGCCTGGGAGGCGGCCATATAAGTGAGCTTGCCCACCAGCACCTGCTTGTGCTCCGGCACGTACATTTTGACGTCGTCTTTGTTGACGTAAATTTCTTCCGTGGCCGGTTCGATATAATCCCATCGCAGTCGCCCGGGCTTCTTGATATAGAAATGTCCGGTGGAAATCACGGGCGTCGAAAATCCTTCGATCCTGGTTTTTTGCGTGAACGAGGCCTGCAAGTCCTTGGTCTTCTCGTACCGCGCCTGAATGTTCTTCACCACTTCCTGGACTTCCTTCAGGATCTGGAGGTCTACCGCCGGCTCATCGGGCTTCACCGGTTGAGCCACGGCCGGAATTCCGCTCATGAACAGCACCGCAACGAGTAAGAATATCCGCATCATGCCTCATCTCCACCGACCGGCCCACGACGTCCCAATACCTCTCGACGCCCGTCCCGGCCTGCTGCTCCGACCACACCTTCCGCTTCCATCTGCTCGATCATACGGGCCGCCCGGGGATACCCGACGCGGAGACGCCGCTGAATCAGGGAAGCAGAAGCCTGGCCGGTGGACAAGACCAGATCTTTGGCCTGTTCGTAGACTTCGTCCTTGGCTTGCTCCTCTTCCGCCTCTTCGATCTTGAGCGATTGGAGTTCCCGGCAGTAGGAGGGCAACGCCTGCTTCTTGACGAATTCGACCACCCGCCGCACATCATCGTCCGACACATAGGACCCGTGAATCCGCATCAGCTTTCCGGTCCCCGAAGCGAGATACAACATATCGCCGCGACCGAGCAGCGCCTCGGCACCGTTGGCATCCAGGATCGTGCGCGAGTCGGTCTTGGACGAGACTTGAAACGCGATACGCGCCGGGAAGTTGGCCTTGATCAGACCGGTCAACACATCGACCGAGGGCCTTTGGGTCGCCAACACGAGGTGAATCCCGGAGGCACGCGCCATCTGGGCCAGACGCGCAATCTTATCTTCCACATCTTTCGGGGCCACCATCATCAAATCCGCCAGCTCGTCGATCATGACCATGATGTAGGGCAGGGGCTCCGGCGGGCTCGGCTTCACCGAATCGGTTGGTCCGTTGTCGCCGGCGGGCTCCGCATCCTCTCCCTTGGAGAGACGCTCTTCTTCGGACAGAAACGTCAGTTCGACCTGCTCAGGCTTGCCGGATTGCCAGACATCCGACACGGCCCCTTGCACTTCTGAGATACGCCGGTTGTACGCATCGATACTGCGCACCCCTGCATCAGCCAGCAGCTTGTAGCGCCGCTCCATTTCCTGAACCACCCACCCCAAACCCCGCGCCGCCGATTTGGGATCGGTAATGACGGGACGGAGCAAATGCGGAATGCCGTCGTAACTTTGGAACTCCAGCATTTTCGGGTCGATGAGCAGCAGTTTGACTTCGTCCGGGCGGGCGTTGAACAGAATGCTCAACAACATCGTATTTAATCCCACGCTCTTGCCGGCTCCGGTTGCGCCGGCGACCAGCAAGTGCGGCATCGTTCTTAGATCTGCACAGACCGCACCGCCGAAGATATCTTTCCCGAGCGCGAGACCCAATTTGGAGCGTGAGCGCGAGAAGGCGTCGCTGGTGACGACTTCCTTCATGGACACCATTTCGCGATGGGGATTCGGCACTTCAATGCCGACCACCGACTTCCCCGGCAACGGCGCCACGATACGCAAGCTGATGGCTTTGAGCGCCAGGGCCAGGTCATCGGCAAGATTTACAATCCGCGCGACCTTCGTCCCCGGCGCGGGCTCGAATTCATACATCGTCACGACCGGACCCGGTCGCACCTCCGTCACCCGCCCTTCGATCGCAAAACTCTTCAACGCCTTGGTCAGGATTTCGGATTGCAGTTTCAATTCATCATCGCTCAGACGGGCAAGCGGGCCGGAGGGATCGCTCAGCAATTCCTGCGGATCAGGCAGCACATACCCGTCGGACACGGAGGGACTCGTCGCTACGGTCGCCGCCGGTTCGTCCGCCGACACCACACGTTTTTCTACTTTCATCGGGGGCTGAATCTTGGGAGGAATCACAGGAACGGGAATCTGCTCCACCGCCTCAGCTACCACCTGCACTTCGCGGTCGAAATCCTGCTCCTCAACCTCGCGCGGAGCGCGCGCCTTCTTCTCACGGACACGCTTGGGCAGGGCCTCCTCCTGCTTCGTCGGCCACTCCGGTACCAGCCCGTCCATTCGCTCGCGCGCGGCCGCCCACCAGTCCGGAACTCGTTGCAACAGCGCCGTCAGCGACAGCGGCACTGTAAACAGGAGCGCCACCATCAAGCCGGTGAGGATCACGATATGCGCGCCGGTCGTGGCAAAGTAGCTTCGGACCCCGTCAGCCAATACCTGTCCGATGATCCCGCCGGCCAGACCGCGATTGACCCAGCCGCTGGAGATCGTGGGAACCGCCGTCACTTCCAAATGCAACAGGGCACTCAAGAACACCATGGCCGCCAGACCGCTGCCGGCGTTTCTGAGTCGCATGGTGAGCGGGATCGGCGTGAAGCAACGCGCGCCGAGCAGGCCGAGAAGAATGGGAAACAGGTAGGCGGCGCCGCCGACCATGAAAAAACAAGCGGCCGCCGTCAGCGCGCCCACCGACCCGATCATGTTCTTGGGCTGATTGCCGGCTGCTCCGGATGCCGCGATCGATTTGGCGTCGCCGGGAACGAACGACACCAGACTGAGCAGGATCAGGAGACCGGCGGCGATCAGGAGAACCCCGATCACTTCGCGCTTCACATGAGAGGAACGGGAAGGGGCTGAGCGGGCGTCACCGCGCTTTGCCGTGGTGGATACACCCATGCGGCGGATCGTAGCACAGGGAAAACGCCTTTTCAAACAAACGGGGAATGTTGTGCAAGCCGATGCAGCCGCGCCCACTCACACGCATAGGAGGCGGAGTCATACCGAATCACGGTCGAACGCGCGCGCCAGTGTGCGGTAGTCGTCGAGCGTGAGCATCTCGGCCCTGGCTTGTGACGGCACGCCGGCCTCCGCAGTGGCCCGCGCAATCTGTCCGGGAGGATAGCCTTCATCACGCAGGGAATTCACCAGGGTCTTGCGGCGATGAGCGAACGACGCACGCACCAGCCGACGGAACCGTTCGTGCCGGACCGGCTCGAACCCTTCCTGCCTGTTGATCCGAAGATGCACCACTGCCGATCCGACGGTCGGACGGGGACGGAAACAATTCGCAGACACGCGAAAGGCCAATTCCACCTCGGCCGCCTCCTGGGTCAACACCGACAGCACTCCATAGTCTTCGCTGTTCGGTTTGGCCGCCAGCCTGAGCGCCACTTCCGTCTGCAGCATGAGCACCAGACGATCGAGACGGGCACGCGTATCGAGCAGCGCGAAGAGAATTGGGGTAGAGACATAATAGGGAAGGTTCGCCACCACCACCGTGCGCGGCGGCAAGGTTTCGAAGGGAAAGGCGAGCGCGTCCCCGATCCGAAGGTCCAGGTTTCGGCAATGCCCCAGACTGTCCTGTAGATGGGGCTGCAACTGTGGATCGATCTCAACGGCAATGACACGTCCCGCTTCGGCGCACAAACCGGCGGTCAGGGCGCCCCGCCCCGGTCCGATCTCCAAGACAGTGTCCTCCGGACCGAGCGCCGCCAGGGACACGATCTTGCGGATAATGTTCGGATCGATGAGGAAATTCTGACCGAGCCGTTTAAGGGCTGGGGGAAGAGAGGACGCCATAATACCGTACGACCGCCTAGCCGGCGGACGGAGGGGCCGCGGCCCGAATGCGTTTGGCAAGCGTCACGAGGTAGGAGCGATACGTTTCCACCTCGTCGGTGAACTCTTCGATCAAATCGTTGGTGAACGCCATACCGGGGGTTTTTCGCGCCAGCTCATCGGCCGCACTCTGTCCGGCATGCTGCTGGAGCAGGGCCACCGTGCGGATCTTCCACTGCCCCATGCGTTCAGTGCCCAAGGTGGTGTTGAAATCTTGAATGGTGCGTGTCGCGATCGCATCCAATTCCTTCACCTGCTGATCGATCATCGTCGCCGCGGAAAGCCCTGTCTCTGCCATGGACGTATTCCCCTTCTTTCCTATCGGGACGTTTTGGTAACCGGCGACCAGGATTTGGCCAGGCGGGCCGCCACCTTCACGGCCTCCAGCAAACTCCCATGCTCGGCTACCCCTTTGCCGGCGATGTCGTAGGCCGTTCCATGATCCACTGAAGTCCGGATAATCGGCAGCCCGACGGTCAGGTTCACGCAGGTTCCGAATGCGACCAGCTTCAGAGGAATGAGCCCCTGATCATGATACATCGCCACTACACCGTCGTAGTCGCCGCGGGCGGCCTTCCCGAACAGGGTATCCGCCGGAAGCGGATCACTGGCCTTGATACCCGCCGCCCTGGCCAGCTTGACGGCCGGTGCGATGCTGGTCGATTCCTCGTTGCCGAACAGACCATGCTCTCCTGCGTGCGGATTCAACGCCGCCACACCGATCCTGGGACGCACAATGCCGAAATACTTCGTCAACCCGAGATGCGCGAGGCGGATAGCCTTGCCGATCCGCTCCGTCGTCAGTAGCGGAGACAGGGCATTGATCGCTACATGAGTGGTAGTGAACATGATTTTGAGCGGCCCGCCGACAATCATCATGCCGAACTCTGTGGTCTTCGTCAGATCTGCCAGCAGTTCCGTATGCCCCGGGTAATGAAAACCCGCCATGTTCATGGCTTCTTTGTTGATCGGGGCCGTGACGATCCCGCCCAGGCTCCCCGCCTGCGCCAGCGTCACCGCTTCCTTGATGAATGCGATGGAGGCTGCACCGGTCACCGCTGTGGCGGCACCCATGCGAAATTTCGGCAACGGACTTTCCAGCGGGTCCGCCACGGCCACCTGCCCGGCCTTCAACCGCAGGCCATTCGACGGATTGAAGTCCACCACCTGCAAGGGCAATTTCAACCAGGCGATCGTCCGCTCCATGACCGGACGGGAGCCGACGACAACGGGCGTGCAGAGTCGGGTCAGAGCCCTATCGGCCAAGGCCTTGGCGATGACTTCCGGTCCGATCCCGGCCGGATCTCCCATCGTGAGACCCAGGACAGGACGCGCTGCTTTCGTCGTACGTTTAAGAGCCATGTGCATACAAGAACAGTGTGTACCCAAGGTACAGCAGCGCACTACCGCTGAGCAACCAGGGCCGCCAGTGCCCGGACCAGACTGCCTGCAGTAGACTCAAGCCCATAGCAATCACGGCGAGCACCATGGTCGCCAGCGCCGTCGTCCCCAGCGTCCATTCGGTGCCCAGCAACCCGACAGAGACGGGAATCGAGCCCTGAAACACCATCGCACCGGTCACATTGCCGACCGCCAGCCGATCCTTCTTCCGGTACAACCAGAGAAAGCTGTTCGACATCTCCGGCAACTCGGTGGCCAGCGGAGCGATCAGCAACGCGAGGATGAGCGGAGAGACCTGCATTTCCGCTGAAATGGAATTCGCGGCCGTCACGAACAGATGGGCTCCACCGACCAGGCCCAACAGACCCACGATTCCCTGCGCGCCGATCACCAGATACGACGGACGCGAGGACCGACGGGCGAACAACAGCGGCTCCAGTTCGCCACCCCCCTCACCTTCTTCATCTTCGGCCGAGAACTTGAGCTTCATGTAATAGACGTACATGCCCAACAGCACTGCCGCGACAACCACGTGAAAGAGCTTGGAGGGGATGACCGCGCAGGTCAACGCCAGCGCATAACTGATGAGAAAGAAGCTGATATCGACGCGGACTTCGCCGTAGTTCAGCTTAAAGGTCGCCGTCCGCTTACCGAGCTTCGCGTAGAGCAACAACAACAACGCCAGAATCGGCAGGACCAGCGTGCTGAGCATGAACGGCGCCCCGAGAATGGCGCCCAGACCGACCTCCATCTGCTCTCGCCCGGCCCCGAAAAAAATCGCAATGATCGGAATCGACGTCTCCGGGAGGGTCGTCCCGACCGCCGCGAAGACGCTCCCGACCGCGCCTTCAGAAATGTTGAGACGCTTGCCGAGCCATTCAATGCCGTTCGTAAAAAGGTGGCACCCGGCAAGGGTGATGACGACCGAGGCCACAAACAATCCCACATAGAACAGGATCGTCACTGGCGGCCTCGCGAGGAAGACACGTCACACAAGAAGACAACGGCGGCAGTGTCTGTGGTCACCGGCTCCCTTTTCCTTTTTTCGCATGTCCTGCCGTGCGCCGATAGACCTGCATGGCCTCTTCTAAAATGTCTTTCACCGGACGGCCGCTCTGTTCGGCAATCCGTTTACAATCCTCATACTCAGGAGCGGCTTTGCTCCGACCCGGTTGGGAGTCCGCCACCTTGATAGACACCTCGTGGCCGTGGACCTGTACCGGGACAAATCGTCGTGGCAGCACCCGTCGCTGCACCTCATGGGTCCTGACCCCGAGCGCCGTCGTGTCGGCAAACAACACGGCCAGCACGGCCTCCACCTTCTCCTGGGGAGCCAGCACGGAGAGTACATTTCCGGGACGGCCTTTTTTCATCGTGACCGGTGCCAGGGTCGCATCCACGGCTCCCGCAGCAAACACCCGATCGAACACGGTCTCGTAGACCTGCGGATTCAAATCGTCGATGTTCGTCTGAAGTTCAACGATGGTTTCCACCGAACCTGCGGCGGCCGGTTCTTCACCGACGAACACCCGTAACACATTCGGCCAATGCGCCGGATCGGCGGTTCCTGCCCCATACCCCACCCTGCGAACCTGCATGGGAGGCAGGCACCCGAATTCTGTCGCCAGGGTTCGCACCAGCGCCACTCCGGTCGGAGTCGCCAGTTCCCGCTGCGGCCCTCCGGCATAGATGGGCAGGCCGACCGCCAGCGCGGCCACGGCCGGTCCCGGCACAGGCAACGATCCGTGTGCCGACATGAGGGTGCCCGATCCCACATTGATCGCGGAGGCCGTCACGCGCCGCACCCCCAGGAGATGGAGCCCCAGCACCCCGCCGACCACATCGACAAATGAATCGATCACGCCGACTTCGTGAAAATGCACATGCGAGGGTTCGACGCCATGGGCTTTCCCCTCGGCGTGAGCCAGCACATCGAACACGGCCTGACTCTGTTCTTTCACCACCGGGGGCAGGCCGCTCTTCAGTAGAATCCGCTTGATCTGCGCCAGGGTTAACGGCGCGCGAAAGCCCTTCTCGACGAGCACATCGACTTTCGTGGCCGTGAGGGCCCCGCGTTCGACCCGTTTCCGCGTCAGGCGAAACCCCTCGATCCGCAGCAAGGCCAGCCCGCGCACGAGATCTTTAAACGGCAATCCCGCATCGACCAGCGCGCCCAAGGTCATGTCGCCGCTGATGCCGGAAAAACAGTCGAAATGAAGATGTGTGGCCACGTCACTCCTACGATTCATCATCCACTGCGAGCGAGCGGCATCTTACCGGAGCCGCATCCAGACAGCAATCATTCCGCTCGTTCATTGACAGCCCTTCGATGCTGTGTTATCCCCAATCAAGAGACGCATTCCATCGGACCACCGGCCCACACGCTGCGACTTCAACACCATGACCACTGCCACACCATTTTGCTCTACGATTGCCTTTCGCGCATTGCGTGCTGTACGACTCGGCCTTCTGCTGCTCTTCGGTGCGGCCCTTCTGCTGGGAGGACAGCCCCTGGATGCATCCGCCAAAACCAAGGGCAAAAGCAGCGTCCCGCGCCCGGAGCCGGACCTGAAAATTCTCTCGCTGCATGCCGCGCCGATGCCCTACCGCCCGCAGGACGGGCCCTTTCATTTCATCGCGACCGTGCAACTGCCCAAGGAAGTCGATGAACAATTGATGCTGGAGGTGTCCGCCCTGGTCACCTCCTCCTCCATGACCTCGCTCCGCTTCCTCTCGATCCGGCAGCCGGTGAATGAACATGCGCAGACAGCGACCAGCGCCGCCGGAGATACGCCACAGAAACATGTGCAGGTGGATCTGGAGTGGGACGGGCTGGACCACAACAAGCAGCAGGTGCCGGTCGGGTCCTATGAATATGAAGTGCGGGTTAAATTGCTGAGCAACGGCGAGAAGGGTCAACGCACGCAGATGTTGTCGTGGCCCAAACGCGGCAAGTTTGTCGTGAAGAACTGAGCCGTCGAACACAGCACGCCGTCCGGCCCACGCCTCCGGTCAGCGCACTTCGCTACGCTTCCCCCACCATATTGATTCGATGCGCGAGGCAGCCGGCTCCGAAACCGTTGTCGATGTTCATGACCCCGACTCCGGCCGCGCAGGAATTCAACATGGTCAACAATGCGGCCAACCCGCCGAAGTGCGCGCCATAGCCCCGGCTCGTCGGCACCGCAATCACCGGTTGACGAACCAGTCCGCCGACAACGCTTGGAAGCACGCCGTCCATGCCGGCCACCACGACGAGCGCCCGGGCATCGTGCAAGCGCTCCTGCTGCCCCAGCAGACGATGCAAGCCGGCCACTCCCACATCGTACAACGTGTCGGTCTTGCTCCCCATGATATCGGCCGTCACCCGCGCTTCTTCCGCCACGGGAATATCGGCGGTGCCGGCGGTGACGATCAACACGGCCCCCCGGCGCACCAACTTGGGCGGCGCAATGGCGACGACCCGCGCCGCTTCATGGTAGACCGCCCGTTTGCTCACGCGCAGGAGCGCTCGTGCAACCGGGGGTTCCACCCGCGTCGCCAGCAACGCGTTGTTCTTCCGCAAGAGCGTCTTCGCGATGGCCACCACTTGCAATACCGTCTTGCCTTCGCAAAAAATGACTTCCGGAAACCCCTGGCGCAGCGCGCGATGGTGATCAAGCGAGGCAAATCCTAAATTTTCATACGGCAGGGTTCGTAGCTGGTGAAGCGCGTCCGGCACCGCAAGAGCGCCCTGCTGAACCTTCGTGAGCAACGCCTGCAGCTGGTCCTGATTCATGACGGGCTCTTCTCCCCCTTGGCTTCGCGCTCCATGAGATCACCGACCGCCTGACGACAGGACTTGTCGGCAAAGAGCACGGCATTGACTTCCTGCACGATCGGCATGTCCACACCACAGCGCAGGGCGAGATCCAGCGCCGCCTTCGCCGTGCGCACGCCTTCCGCCACCGCCTGCATGCTCGCGAGAATCCCCTCCAAACGTTCGCCTTTTCCCAACCGCACCCCGACCGAATGATTGCGACTCAAGGGCCCGGTGCAGGTCAGAATGAGATCTCCGACCCCTGAGAGACCATAGAACGTCCGCGGATCGGCGCCCATCGCGACACCCAGCCGGATCATTTCGGCCAGGCCGCGGGTGATGAGCGCCGCGCGGGCGTTATGCCCGAGTTCGAGCCCATCGACGACACCGGCAGCCAGGGCCATCACGTTTTTCAGGGCACCGCCGAGTTGCACGCCGATCAAGTCATCGTCCGCATAGACACGAAAGTTCGGCGTCATGAACAACGCCTGAATCGCCTTGACGACACCGGCATCCTGCCCGGCAAGACAGAGCGCCGTCGGTTTCCCTCGGCTGACCTCACTGGCAAAACTCGGTCCTGACAGGACCAACAATGACCCCTGCATATGCGCAGGCAGCACCGCTTGCATGACCTGCGTCACGAGCGCAAGCGTCTCTTCTTCGATCCCCTTGGTCGCACTGACCAGCGGAATGGGCTGCGGCAGCAAGACGGCAATCCGGCTCAGCACCGCTCTCGCCACATGCGAGGGGACCGCAAAAATCAGGCAATCAGCGCCCGCGATGGCGTCGGCTAAGACATTCGTTACCGAGAGGGTGGGCGGAAGCAGCACGCCCGGAAGGTACACTGTATTTTCGCGCCCGAGCTGGATCGCCCGGACAACCTCCGGTTCATGAGCCCAGAGGCAGACAGGAATCTGTTTTTCAGCCAGATGCCGGGCCAACGCCGTCCCCCAGGCCCCGGCGCCGATGACTGCCACATGCTTGATGGCCGGCTGCTGCATCACTGCCCCACCCCCGTGACCTGGTCGAGCGCGCCGGCAGTCGGACTGTAGTACGCGGACTTCATGGACGCGGATTATAGGAAGGGGCTTTGAAAGCTGTCAACGAAACGATCCCCTCTCTCGCCACTGGAAATTCTACCGCCGTCGCGTTAGGCTGCAGGCTCCATCTGGATCGACTGTCATGAAACCCTGCCCTGCCTGCGGGCGTGCCTTGCCGGAAATCAACCGCTACTGCACCCAGTGCGGTGCAAGTGTTGCGGACAGCGCCGACCGACCCAGCACGTCACCCACTCCCGACTCCGCCAGAGAACAACTCAATCTGAACATTCTTTATGGCATGGTCACGGTCCTGATCGTCTCCCTCGTGATGCCCCCATGGGAAACGCCGCCCTCGCAACCGGCTGCCTTTCTCGGATTTCATTTCATTCTCTCCCCGCCGCAACCGGATGCCATCGTCAGTCGGCTGTTGCTCACGATTGAGCTCACCACGACCGCCATCGCAGGCCTGTACTTGTCGTTTCTCTTTCGCGAGAAACGGTAACCGATCCGTCGTCGAAGGGTACGGGTCAATCGCGAACGGAATCTTCTTCCGATCACTACTGCCCTTCATCAGTAACCGTCGGCGAGACGGCCTGGCCCGGAATATTCATGAATGCCGTCGCGAGGCCTTCGAGACAGAAGCCTGCCGAGGCTGCTCGCAAGTGAGGCGACGCAGGCGTACTGACAGTCCGTCGAGGAGGGCGAACGAGAACAGCCTCGCCGGGCGGGAGGATCGGCCGACGGAGCAGGGATTCATGAATAATCCGGACTAGTCCAGGGCGAGAGTCAGGCATTTGGCTGCGCCGCCCGACTTCATGAATTCATCCAGATGGACGGGATGGGTGCGATAGCCTCGATCTTCCAGGAGCCTCGTGGTGCGCGGGCAACCGGCGGGGATCACGACCTGTTTGCCCACACAGACCGCATTGCAGGCAAATCGGAGCGCTTCTTCTTCGGGCACGGCGAGGCGACGATCGTCCGACACTCGTTCCGCAATGGCGGCCCGGCCGTACGAATCGAATGCCGAGGGCAAGTAGAGCAGATCTCCACCGCTGAGCGGACAAAAGCAGGTGTCCAGGTGATAAAAGCGGCTGTCGACCAATTCGAGCGGAATAATTTCTCGTTGAAAAATCTCGCTTAACTTCGGAAACGCCCGGATATTCGACCGCTGACGATAGCCGCCGAACCAGGTATCCGGAAATCCAAGCAGATCGCCGGCGCCTTCAAAATACAGGGAGGGCTCAAGCGTCAACACTTCATACCCCCGCTCACGGAACCATCGCGCAAAGTGCACTTCCTCCCGTTGCCGTTCCGGGTAACGGAAGCGGCTGACCAACGCGCGACGACCGACGACCACGCCCGCATTGGCCGTAAACACCAGATCGGGCAGTCCCTGAACAGGCTGCATCCGCTCCACCCCGACACCGACCTCCTGCTCCAGCACGGTCATCAGCGTCTGCCATTGCCGGACCGCACGCGACGGATCCACGCCATTGTCCCGCCGCATCCAGGGATTGATCTCGTAATTGATCTGAAAATAATCGGGAGGACACACGAGGAGACGGCTCATGGACGCCACCCGAGCTCACGCGCGAGCTCTGTCAGAAAGGAGGCGGCATCCATGACGAGACCGACGGCTTGGAAACTGCCACGGTCGGCCAATTTGGTCGGCACCGCCGGATTCACATCGACGCAGACCGTGGGCACCGTAGCCGGCAACAAATTGCCGGTCGCAATCGCATGCAACGTGGACGCAACCAACAGGGCGAGTCCAACCCCGGGAATGGCCGCCCGCATGGCCTGCTGCGCGGCCATGGAGTCCGTCAGCACACCGGGCAACGGGCCGTCGTCGCGAATGGTGCCCGCCATCACCAGCTTCACATCGCATTGCACGCAGGCGGCCATGATTCCCCCGGTGATGACTCCCGATCGCACAGCCTGCTCGATGCTACCGATGGCACGAATGCGATTGATGGTGCGCAGGTGATGCTCGTGCCCGTGCGGCACGGAACGGCCGGCCGTCAGCCCATACCCGAGCGATGTGCCATAGAGCGCAGCCTCCATGTCGTGCGCGGCCAAGGCATTGCCACAGAACAAGACGTGAACGTACCCGGACTCGATCAACCAGGTCAGGGCCTCCCGACCCCCGGCATGCACGATCGCCGGGCCACCCGCAAGGAGTACCTTGGCCCCGGGACGACCTTCGCGATGCCATTCGCGCAGCTTCTGAATGCGCTGCGCAATATCGGCGATGATGGGGTGATGGGGCCGCTCCGATGAGACCAGCGACTCCATAAAGCCGAACACATCGCGCTCGGCGGGCCGGGCGAGGGGCGTGACCCTGATGCCCTCGCGCCCGGTGACAATGAGGTCACCAACGGCGACCGTGCCCATAGGAATAGTCCTGGCGCGAGCCTTGGCCGGGTCGACACAGATGCCGAGATCCATCTCCATCCCTTCTACGTCCACCCACTCGCCGTCGAGACGAATCTGGGTCGGCAGATGGGTCGTCGCATAGAACTGTTCGGGAAACACTCCCGCGGCCAGTGCCGGCTCGAAACGACAGTCCGCTTCGCGCTCGACCGCGGCGCCGTGGGGTTGGATAGCTCGTAGAATTTCGGCTAACAGACGGCCTGACGACGCTCGCACGACAATCCGCGCCTGAGAGGGAGCATCCCTGGTCGCACCGATCTTGACGTCCTGCAGATCGAAGGTGCCGCCCATCATCAGAATCGTATCCAGGACTTTGGCCAGGATCAACGAATCGATAATGTGGCCCTGCAGAAACACGGTTTCCTGTACTGCGGTCATGATCGACCCCTCATGACTCGTGGCGACGCCGGAGCGGAACGCGTCCGGAGAGAGGATGCCTTGCTCTGTAGATTCTACCATCTCCCGAACGGAGTGCCGCACCTGCGCTAGTCGCTTTTCTTCACCACTTCCCGCAAGACGCTCGTGGCGTAGGACCCTGGAGGAAGCCAAAAGGACAGGGTCAACACAGTGCCCTCCAGCGACCAGGACAGGTCGTTGAGACGAACCCGCAGGGCTCGCCGTTCGCCGCGAAATCCACATTCGGCGCCGGCCTTCGACAGGAGTTCCGGCGTAGTGCCCAGCTCTGCCACCACTTCCCGTTCAATATCACCCGGGACTCCCGTCGCCCAGGGTGCACGGGAGCCGAAGAGCGGCCCGGTCGGACTGATTTCAAACCGGTCGGCACGCGGCTGCTCGACTTCCTGCTGCTCCACGGGAAAACAGGCCCCGTTGTCCGATTTCATGGCCCAGTCGCCCGGAAATACCCGATCGATCGTCTCGATCCGTTTGGCGACGATGCGGTTAAACACATGGGACTGATAGGCGTTCATGAACCAGATGCGTTTATTGCGAGGCATCTTGTTCCGACGGGCCGCGTCCTGCAGCAACTCGGCACCCAATTGGAAGTTCGTCCCCGATCGCCCTTGCCGTTGCGGACCGAAATAGTTGGGGACGCCCCGCCGCACCAATTCATCAAACAACCGTTGCAGGTCGTCTTCGCTGCGCTCCCGCACATCCCGGATCACCAAGCGAAACTGATTACCCGCATGATGTCCCTTACGAAGCCGGTTGCGGTGACGCCCCAGGATTTCCAGCGTCAGCAACCGGTCGTCGGTGGATAATGCCGCGACGGTTTCGGCCTTCACCCCCTGCAACGACAGCATCTGCGTCGTCACGGCTTGCGCATCCTTCAACCCGGCCACCCCGACGGTTTGGGCTTTGACGTGGAGCTGCGAAGCGAGCCGCAAGACGAGGTCGGGCGTGGAGAGCCCACGCTTTTTCACCCGGATATACAGATGCTCACCCTCCCCGCAAGGCAGATAGAGGGGACGTTCCTCCACACAAAAATCATCCGGGGTACTGCGGATCCGGCCGCCGAGGGCGGGAACCGAGGCGGTCAAATAGGGCACCGTATCATCGAGCCAGGACGGAGGCGGCATAGGTTTCCTTCTGTGCTTCGTCGGGCACAATTGCGGTCATTTGGGTAGGCACAGGGACGACCCGTGTTATACTCGAACGAGGCCGTCCACAACTCCTGCAATTATCTGTAGACGATTCCGATGTCGATCAGATTGAGTCATATCTCTTGCGCCGTCTGGATGCTGTGCTGCGCGATGACGACCGGCTTCGCGCCATCATCCCTGGCCGCGACCCGCTTGAACGGCCTCGACATCTTCGCCCAGTTCACCCAGCACATCCAGCGCCAGGCTGATACCGACAAGCAGGCCTTTGCCGTGGCCAGTCAGTGCATGACCTGGTTCTACAAACAGCAGCGTCACAAACCGGCCCCGCCTGCCGTGCAGAACATTGCCTGGAGCCGACAGACAACGTCACCGGGGATCGTCGCTGACTCTTCAGAACAGGAAGGCTCCGACTGCCGCATGCGCTACCCGGGCGGGATCGACGCCGTGCGCACCGACTTCCAACGCACCCAGGCATTTCTCTCCCTCAGCCTGACCTTTTACGAATTCGCCCTGGTGGGCGACGGCGACGATAATTCGACCTACAGCGCCCGCGAACTCCACGACATACTCACGGCGCTGAACCTGGCCTCTGAGCCGTCGCTCGGAACGGATGCTCATCTGCGTTCCCTCACCTCGAGCTTCGACTCCCTGCACGAAGCCCGGGGCATGGAAACGCTCATGACCGGCATGGGCAAACTGTACGACCAGGGCTACCGCGTCACTACCGCAGACAAGGCGCATCTCAATCGAGTGATGGAATGATCTCCACCTTGATGCGGTGGCAGGAGCTGACGCGCGTCTGGATTGGCCACTGGCTCAGCCGCCCCTTTCATCATCTGTTCAATTTAATGCCGGGAATCGAAATCGGACTGTCCGCACCGGCTATCACCCGCCTCCCCCTCGTCCATGCTCCGCTGGCGGGACGGCGCGCCGTGCATCTCAGCGACCTGCATCTCGACCGCTATCGCCCTCGACACCGTGCACTCGTCCGCACCGTAGCCGACCTCAGACCGGATTGGATCTTCATCACCGGCGACCTCCTGAACGTCCGCGACGGTCTGCCGCATATGCTTCGCTTCCTGACGGAACTCCGTCGCCTCGCACCGGTCTTCGTCACGCTCGGGAATCACGACCACTACAGTGGGGTACGCGTGGACGAATTCGCTGAACAATTCGACCGGCGCAAGGTCACGCTCCTGCTCAATCAGGTCACGTTCCTGCCGATGGACACAGGCGAATTGGCTCTCGTCGGGCTTGACGATCCGTCGCTGCACCGCGCGGATCTCCGTTGCATTCCCTCAGCGCGGGCGGGACGGTTCACCCTCGTGCTGGCGCATGCGCCGAATATCCTGGACCAGCTCACCCCTAACCATCGCGTGGACCTGACGCTCTGCGGTCATAGTCATGCCGGTCAGTGGCGTATTCCCTCCATTCCCACGTTCTGGCTCCCCCCTGGTTGCCATGGACGAACGAGCGGCACGTATACCAAAGACAACCATCGACTCTATGTAAACCGTGGAATCGGCTGGTCGGTCATTCCCATGCGGTTGAATTGCCCACCTGAAATCGTTCTGCTCGAATGGGCCGCGTAATCGTTCGACACGCTACCTCTCTCGTTCCTTTCTCTTCTCATCGAATCCGTTCCAACGCCTCGCGGGCCCGACTCCGCACCGTTTGATCCCAGTCTTCCTTGCTGACATACGCCAGCTTGTCCTTGGCCGCGGTGGCTCGCAAGCGACCGAGGCCCAATGCCGCACTGGAGCGCACATAGGCATGGTCATCTTCCAAGGCCGCCAGGAGATGGGCCACCGCCGCGTCGTCGCCGATCACTCCCAGGTGGCTTGCCGCCATTCCCCGTACCTGATGCTGCTTGTCCCCCAACGCCCGCTTGAGGGTCGTCACAAATAATTCCTGGAGCTGCGACGCGATCGACTCGAGCCCGACTCGCCGATATTGGTTCACCTCGATCACCGCAAATGCCAGCGTGAGTCGTTTTTCGGAGGAGGTCTGGCTTTCAAACAGCTTAATCAGCCGAGCCCGCTGCTGGTTCCGTCGCCGGCGCTTGACGATCTTTCCTGTGAGGATCCACAACGCCGCCAGTACCGCAAGCGAGAGGGCTGCCAAGGGAAGCGCCTGGTCGATGATGAAGTCCTGCATGTCCGGAGACACACGCTTCCACACCCAGACACCGGACACAACAAGACCCAGCAGGAGGAGAATCGTGGTCAGATTGGCTTGACCGGATTGCGCGTGACGAGGCATGGCAGGCGACATGATAGGGGGACGGTCTGTGCGGCGTCAACGCAACCTTGAGCGGCCGACTCTTGACAGCTACCCGATGGGATGACTAGGCTGCGCGCGCAATGGAATTACCCGACCTCAAAGACGACCCACACCTCAAAGTCCTGCGCCCCTTGGTCGAGACCTACCTTGCTTTTTGGCGCATGGATAGCCGTCACGTGCGTTCGTTGAAGCTGACCCCCTCGCAATTCGACGTGATTGCCACGTTGGGCGATACCGAGGGACTGACCTGCGCCGAACTGTCTGCCGCTACCCTCGTCACAAAGGGGACCCTGACCGGCGTGCTGGACCGTCTGGAGGATAAGGGGCTGATTCGACGCACGCCGGTCGCCGATGACCGACGCAGCACGCGCATCTGCCTGACCGAGAAAGGCGACCGCCTGTTCAAGAAAACATTTGCGGCCCACATCGCATTTTTACGCCCTTTTTTCGAACGAGCGCTCACCGCCACGGAGGCGGAGCAGTTGCGCACGCTCCTCCGCCGCCTCCACCGGAGCTTTCAGGAGAAGTCGCCGGCATGATCCGGGTCACGGTGCTGGGCTCAGGCACAAACGTCCACCCGACACGCGCTGCGGCCGGGTACCTGGTTCAGACCGACCAGACGTTTCTCCTCGACTTCGGACCGCGCACGCTCAGCAACTTGATCGCCAGCGGTGTCGATCGGCACCGGATTACACATATTTTGTTTTCTCATTTCCACGCCGACCACTTCGCCGACTTCATTCCCTTCTTCTTCGATGCCGTCATCTTCTGCAAGTACCAGGGCGGCACCAGACCTCCGTTAACCCTGATCGGTCCGCATGGCACCGCCAAATTGATGCGCGCGATGATGACCACCTTCCCGAGTTTCAACCGCGCACCGTTTCGCGTCACGATTCGAGAGGTCTCCGATCGCAGCTTCCGCCTCGGCGAGACCGGCATTAAACCCGGGACCGTGACCCATGCGCCCCGACTGCATTGCGTAGGTTATCGGATCGAATACCAGGACCATGTCGTTACCTACTCGGGAGATTCCCTCTATTGCGACAACCTGGTCCGACTCTGCCGCGAAGCGGATCTCGCCATCCTGGACTGTTCCTTTCCGGAAAATCGCCCGGGCGCAGGACATCTCCACGCCGGGCTCTGCGGCCGCGTGGCGCAGGAAGCCGGCATCAACCAACTTGTACTGTCTCATTTTTATCCGATTGCGGAACGGTATGACGTGTGTGCACAGGCGGGTAACTATTTCTCAGGACGCATTCGGATGGCGCGCGACCTGCTCAAGCTCAAAGCTTAGCTGGGGACCGTCGGTGGTTCGTTTTAAAACACAAGAGAGAGAGGCCGGCTAGCGAGAGCAGACGAGCAGGTTGCTCAAAAAGCCCGTCCAGCAAGACCACAGCGAGTGAAGATCCGAGGCGCACCCTAGTGGTACGTTTGAGGGGCTGGGCGAGACGAAAACGCAGCGGGCGGACTTTTTCAGCCTTCTGCGCTACAGCCCTTCTTCCCGTTGCTCACACCCCAATATTTCAATAAAGCGAGGCAAGCGGGTCTTTTTCAGCGGCTCATCGAGTTTGTTGTAGATGGCGAGGAGATTCTTGATCATGCGGGCGAGAATCGCCCGAGTCGGACTCTTCTGCAGAAACCGGTCTTCGAAGCCGTAGCCGGCCTCCGTCAGGAAACGGGCGCAGTTTTTTTCCGTCAGCAGCGCGCCTCCGTTGAAACAATCGATAAAGATCTTATACCGATCGGAGTCGAACTTGACGAGGAAGTGGCCCGGCATGCCGATCCCCTGCACCGGCAGGTGCAACCGCTTTCCAATGAGCAGGTACACGGTTGACAGACTGATAGGGATTCCCGTTCGCCGGTCCATCACACAGTTGAGATAACTGTTCTCGACCTCATAGTAGTTCTTGGTGTTTCCTCGAAAACCTGCTTCGGTAAACAGATAACGATTGAGCGCCTTGACGGTCTCCTCCCCCGAGACCCGGGATCCGATCTGCTCCCGCACCTCCTGGGCCATGCGATCCAACTGTCGCTGATAGCTCTGGACGTCGAGCATCGGATAGGCATACCGCGCCAGCAGGAAGGCCCCCGTTTCAAGATCGATGTGATCTTCCGGCAGGGCGATGAGATCGCGGAGTTCCTCTTCCAGTCTACTCCCGCGGATTTCCTCCAACACCGTGACGATGCGATCGGCCATCTCCGGCTGCTCGATCTCCGCCTCCTGCAGGAGCGGCACGGCAGAGTCGCCGAAATCGATGAGCTTGCCGCTGATCGTCTTGACGATCCGTTCGTCCTCATCGCCGAGGAGTCGAATCAAAGCGCGGATTTGGCTTTCATTCACGAACATGGAAGGTCTCCGCTGCGCAACCGCATTCACCCGATCGCACGCCGGAAGGCGCGCGCGCCGCCATAGAGGCACAGCGCGTCGAACAGCACCATCACCCCGATGACCATGCCGACATGGGGCAGAGCTTCAGCCCATCCGTGCAAAATGAGCGGCCGCACCGCATCAATAGCCCAGGTCATGGGATTAAACTGCGCGAGAAAGCCCATCCACCCCGGCATCGCCGCGAGCGGCACCAGGGCCGAGCTCAGGAAAATCATGGGCAGGGAGAGAAAGCCGAGGACCGAGAAAAAATCGCCGTGGCTTTTCACTGAAAAGGCCATGGCCATGGAAATCGCCGTCAACCCGACACCGAACATCATGCCGATGAACAAGATCGTCGCTACCCCTAACAACCCGGTGACCGGCTGCACACCGAACAACCAGGCCACACCGAGAATAACCAGCACTTGCAGCGACGTAATCGTCGTCACAAAAATGAACCGGCTCAGGATCACCGAGGTGCGGTGAATCGGTGTGGACATCAACCGTTCGAGAAACCCGTTCTCCTTATCGAAGAGCAGATCCACGCCTCCGGCCAATCCGTTGTTCAACACCGTCATGACAACCACACCGGCGGTCAGAAAGCTGATGTAACTCGACGCCTGCGTCACCTGCATGTCCGCGGCGCGCTGGAACAGATTCCCGAAGAAGATCAGCCAGAACAACATCGGCTGGACCAGGGTAAAGAGCATGCTGAACTTTTCCCGGCTCAGCCGCCGCACCCAGCGCATCGTCAACGCCCGAATCTCCTGCCAATATTCTTTCATAGCCCCTTCACCGCGTTCTTCACCGAACCTTACTGCCCCTCTGCTTTCGGCTGGTCGTCCTTAATAGACCGCCCCGTATGGGCGATAAACACATCATCTAATCGCGGCCGGTGATAGTCGATGAACTCCAGCTGACAGGTCAGGCGGTTCGCCGCGTCAAGAATGGCCGGCAGGGCCTTCTCGGGAGAATCGACTCGAATATCCAGCCCGGTCGGCGTGGTCGTGACGGCTCGAATGGCCGGCAGATTTTTCACCGCCGCCGCAAGCAACTCGACACGATCATGCTCCCGCACCGTCAGCGACACCAGATCTCCGCCCAAACCGGCTTTCAACTCGTTGGGAACGCCCAAGGCCTTGATACGCCCGCCGTCGATGATGGCGATCCGGTCACAGAGCTGATCGGCCTCATCCAGATAGTTTGTGGTCATGACGACGGTAATGCCCCGCTCCCGCATGGCCCGGACATGGTCCCAGATGCGGAGACGACTCTGCACATCCAACCCGAGCGTCGGTTCGTCCAAAAAGAGAATTTTTGGATCGGGCAACAGTCCGCACGCAATATCCAACTTTCGTTTCATACCGCCGGAATAGGTCTTGGCGGGACGATCGGCCTGCTCCTCCAATTCCACCAGCTTCAATAGCTGAGGGATACGCGTGGACGCGTCTTCAGGCGACAGGTGATAGAGATCGGCGAGCAGCTCGAGATGTTCGCGCCCCGTCAGGAACCGATCAATGGCCCGCTCCTGAGGCACGTACCCGATCGTCTTCCTGACACGGTCGGCATCCTTCACCGAATCCATGCCGAGAATCGTCGCCGACCCGGATGTGGGATGGAGCAGCGTGATCAGGATACGGAGTGTGGTACTCTTACCGGCGCCGTTCGGGCCGAGCAGACCGAATATCTCTCCCGCATAGACCTGAAAGGACAGGTCATCGACGGCACGGACCTTCTCGTACGTTTTCCCGAGATGCGACACCTCGATGGCGACCGCCCGCGACATCAGCCCCACCCTCCGGCACCGTGCCGCTCCGCCAGCTTGAACTGGATGAGGTCGCTGAGACGGCGGGCCTGCTGCGGCACATGGTCCGCTTCCAGCAAAAACTGCTTCTCCAGCGGGGTGCAGTCGAGATACGTCGAGAGGGAATTCACGAACACCTCATCGCTCACATCGGGCCGGACCAGGCTGTGCAGCGGCGAGGCTTCCTCATCGGCCTTGAGATATTCGTCGAGCACGTCCGTCAGATAGCGGCGTAGCGCCGGCTCCATGGAGACAGCGCCTTCCCGCGGCTTCAGCGCGACCCGGGCTTCGCGATAACTCTTCTCATAAAACTCTTCATGTATTTCATAGCGCTCAAGGCCTTGGAGGAGGATGTTCGAGCGGCCGTCGGGCAAGGCCTGAACACTGGCCAACCGTCCGACACACCCGATCGAAAAGATCGGGGGATTTCCGTCGTACTGTTCTTCCCATCCTTCTTTAAGCAACGCCATCCCGATGCATTGCCCTCCCGCCGCCGCATCCGCTACCATCTGGCGGTAGCGCGGTTCGAACACATGGAGCGGCAGATAGGTTTTGGGAAAGAAGACGAGGTTGGGAAGGGGAAACAACGGAATGCGCTCCGGCACCGGAAACGGCTGCGCCTTTCCCGATAACTCCCGGCTCGACTGGTCACGTTCGGGCTCAAGAAACATGGCTCACGATAGCTGATGCTTTGCAAAATTGTCAACGCTGCCGGGCAAGGCAGTCACGGAAATGACCCTCACAAAACCCTCATGAATACTGGCGTTCCGTCGGTCCCTCATCAAAATATGGCACCGCATCATAGGCCGCCACTCCTCACCGCGCACAGGCGACAGCCGGTGAGTCTGACGTGATCACAGTGCGCCATTCTGCATTCGCCGCCCTGGCGGTTATGGTCGTGCTTCTGACCGGCACCGTTCATTCTGTGGCAACGGACAACCAGGCACCGTCATTTGACACCGCCAAGCCCGGCTACCGGTATGAATTTCCTAAAGACCATGGCGCCCACGAACGGTTTCGTACTGAATGGTGGTATTACACCGGCCATCTCACGGCTGCCGGAGGCCGGCAGTTCGGATTTGAGCTCACCTTTTTCAGGCGAGGCATTCCACCGGAACAAGTCCGGACTCAACCCTCGCAGTGGTCGATTCAACAACTCTATCTGGCCCACTTCGCCCTCACCGACCTCGACGGCAACCGATTCCTTTTTGCCGACAAACTCAGTCGCGAAGGTCTCGGAAAGGCCGGCGCGGAGACGGACCGGCTGCATGTCTGGATCGATCGCTGGTCAGCCACCATGGATGATCCCACGTCGTCCCGACAGAAGCTCCAGGCCGCCACCGATGCATTTGCGATCGATTTGCAGGTCACCCCGGGGAAGCCGCCCGTGCTCCACGGCCGGGAGGGCATCAGCCGCAAGGGCGCGCGACCTGAGCAGGCCTCTCACTATTATTCGTTCACCCACCTGACAACCGAGGGGGAGATTCGCATCGGCGCGGACACCTTTTCCGTCTCCGGTCTCAGCTGGATGGATCATGAATTCGGCTCAGCCGACCTGGGACGGGATGTGGTGGGATGGGACTGGTTCAGCCTGCAGCTGAGCGACTCGACCGAACTGATGTGGTATTCCCTGCGGCGGGCCGATGGATCGGCGGACCCCGTCTCCAGCGGCACCCTGGTCTTTGCCGATGGACGAGTTCAGCCGCTCACGGCGCTGGACCTCACCGTTGAGTCGCTCGACTATTGGACAAGCCCGCGATCGAAGGCGCAGTATCCGCAACAGTGGCGAATCACGGCGCCCTCCATGGGAATCAATCTGGATGTGCGAGCGCTGCTCGCCGACCAGGAACTGCATACCGCACGCAGCACCCGCGTGACGTACTGGGAAGGAGCCGTGTCCGCCACGGGACAGGCCCGAGGCGCCGCCGTCACGGGACGCGGCTATGTCGAACTGACAGGATACGCCGAGCGCTTCACCCAACGACTGTAACCGCTCACCTGATGTCGCACCTTGACTCAATCGTCACGCTATGGTTAGGTCTGCGCCCATTGTGATGACACGACGCACTCGAATGGCCGCCCTGCTCCGGACATCCGTCTTCCTGGTCGGCCTGTTCCTTCTCGCCTGCGGGTCACGCGAAGCGGCGGTGGTCTCAATCGCGCTCCATCCGTCGAACCCCAACATTGTCTATGTCGCGACGAACGAAGCCGTGCACAAGACCCGCGACGGTGGCGCAACCTGGGAGCAGTTTCAGGCCTTCACGGCCCGCCGCGTGACGACGCTGGCGATCGACCCGAAGCTCCCGGCCACAGTCTACGCGGGCACAATGGGCGATGCCATCTACAAGAGCCCGGACGGCGGGCAGCATTGGCTCCCGCACAATGTCGGGCTGAAAGAGCATGTGTCCTTCGTCAACGAAATCATCTTCCATCCCGATAATACCGAACTCATCTACCTCGCCACGACGGTCGGCGCCTTTGTCAGCAAAAACGGAGGGCGGGAATGGGAAGAGCGGATGGCGGGCATGAAAGAAGTGCATATCGTCACCTGCATCACCATGGATCATCAACACCCTCGCGTCTTGTACGCCGGGACGACAGGCGGCACCTATCGCAGTGAAGACGGCGGCACGACCTGGCAAAAGAAAAACAATGGACTCATTCCCGACGATGTGTTGAACGCCGCCATGGCGCTCGGGGTCAATATGCTGGCCGTCGATCCACGCAATTCCGACATCGTCTATGCCGCCACCACCAAGGGGCTTTTTCGATCCGCCAACCGGGCCGACTACTGGGAACAGATCGGCCAGAACCTGGCCAATCAATTCATCAGCACCATGGCTCTGCATCCGACCAATCCCGATATTGTGTACATCGGTGGCCCGGAGGGTATTCTCAAGACCATCGACGGCGGAAAAACCTGGCAGGCACACAACCAGGGACTGACGACCATGAATGTGCGGACGATCAGCCTCAGCCCCAGCGATCCTCAACTGCTCTATCTGGGAACCAATGGCAGCGGATTGTATCGTTCGACCAACGGCGGCGCACAGTGGACCCCGATCCCTCTGACGAGTCACGCGCCGGCGGCGCCCGCGCCGTAGGATTGGAGCGATCTCCCGATGCCGATCGTCCTGCTCATCAGACATGGAGAAACGGAGTGGAATCGATCCGGCCGGGTCATGGGCGATCAACCGATTCCCCTCAACCCGACCGGCGAAGCACAGGCCCGCACCTGCGCCGGTATCCTGTCTCGCACCCCGATCGCGGCCATCTACACCAGCCCGGTCCTGCGGGCCGCGCAGACCGCCGAGATTCTACGCGGGGCACAGGAGATCCCGCTGCATCAGGTTCCCGGGCTGAGTGAGATCGGCGTGGGGAATTGGATCAATCGCTATTGGCATGAATTCGCCGACGACCCGGCCAAGCGGGAGTGGTACACCCACCCGGACCGGGCCCGGCCTTCCAGCGGAGAAACGCTGCGCGAGGTGCAACAGCGGGCGGTGGCGGCAGTGGAACAGGCCCTTGCCCCCGTCCACGACACCCCCATCGTGATCGTGTCACACGGGGATGTCATTCGGGCGATTCTCGCGCACTACCTGCGGCTTGACCTGGCGATCATCCGCCAGGCTCGCATCGATCACGTGGCGGTCAGCGGGCTGGACCTGACGGGGGCCGCAGCCCAACTGCTGTTCCTCAATCATCGCCCCGGCTTAGAAACGCTTCTGTAGTCGACCATCCTACCTTCTAGGGTTGAGCGGCAGCAGGAGCCGCAGCTTCTGCACCCTTGCCGTAGTACCGGCTGCCATACCGTTTCAATTCCTCCGACAATGCCGACCATTCCTCGGCTGTCAGCAACGACTTCATTTTGAAGCGAAGGCTGAGCATCCGTGCGGACGAACGCATCCGGTTATTGTTCAACTCGTCGAGAATTTTCGTAAACTCCTCCGGTGTCGCCGAATAGTTGGCATTCAGCTCGTAGAGCGCGCGATGAGACTGGCGATGCTGCTCCCGTGCCGATTTGATCTCCGTGATCATCTCTCCCATCACCGCATTGACCTGCTTCACGGTCTCCGGATTTTTGACATGCTTTTCAACCAGACCGCTCACATCCTGAGAAGCCTTGCTCCAATAGTAGTCGCCCTTCCCCTGTCCATAACTCCCGTGGTGATGAGATGAACAACCGGTCAATCCGGTCACAAGCACGCCGATGAGGACAACCAAGGATCGATAACGCATGACAGCCTCCCTACATAAGAAAAATGAATGCCTCGCACGAAAACGCGTTGCGCCGCACGGCGTTCCTCCCGTAAGCTGCCTTTGAACAGGGCACTGCACAGGAGAGCCACATGGGCACACAGAAGGACCACCGGCAGGGGACAGGCCCGGTTGAATCGCTCCGGGACGAATTCCGGGAGCATCTCGACACCTTTTACAGCACGCTCAAACTGGCCGCCCCCTACGACACAGTCGAGAAAGCCCTGGGGGCCCTGACCGCGAGACTCAAAACGTTGCCGCCCGAAGAACTCCAACGGGTAGCCGCGGACTCGTCGTTGCGATGGACGCACTTCCGGCAGGCCTTCGTCGACTCCGGCCTGAGCGCAAAGCATCGCGGGATCATCGCCGGCCTGGCACGATCCGGAGCCGCACAGGACCTGCCGCCGGAATTCGACCACCTGCTCAACCTCTATCGTCCGACCAGCTAAGCAGTCCCGCCGCTTTTCAACGCCACGTCACGTAGCTCCGTGTAGACCTGCATCAGCCTCGTATTTTCGATGCGATAGGCCACCGTAATCGTCAGCATGCCGAACGCGACTACGATCATTCCCACCCCGGTGACGCCGATACCCAGCAGGACGCTCCCCAGTGAGTCGAGCTCGCCTTGCAGCAGATAGGTAATCACGAACCCGAGCGTCCCGAAGCCCACCAGACTGAACCATAAAAACGTGAGAATCGAAGAGGACCAGGGCACCCGCTTCGTACACACCAGCTTCAGTCCCTCCGGTTCCGGGACCCATTCGATGGAGCCCTTCAGCGGCCAGGCCGTTCTGAACCGCAGGGAAAAGAGGCGATGGACCGGCCTGATAACCATCCGGTTTGCCTCCGGAAAGACCCGCGCGACGCCGTGGGGCAGACTCAAAAATCCGTTCTGATCGAAGGTGCGCAGCAGTTGGGGAACGGTCAGCGCAGTGAACTGGTCCTGCACCCGCCCGATCCCGTACCCGTACCGGCTGGCGTCGGACGAGAGACGGGCAAAGTACATCCAGTCACCGACGATCAACCCGACAAACAACACGATGGCAAACGCACCGGCCAAAATCATAGCGGAAACTTCCCACAGGGCTTTATGGAGAATCAAGCCCGGGCGGTATGCAGCAGCGCTCAAAAACCCGAGGAACCAGTTGACTCCCCATGAGTGCTTTGGCTACATTAAGCCCGTTCTTGTCCGGCGGGTGAGGACGAGTCATCCGGATTGCAGTCCCGCCTTCATAGATTTTTCCACGCCACACTTCTTATCGCCGTCGCTTCTGCACTGCAGAGTGTGCGGGCGGAGAGGCGTGATTTTGCGGAGGGACGATGGATATCGCCAAAGTCGAGCGAGTGTACACCAGTTATTCCGGCGTCTACGATCATATTTTCGGAAAAATCTTCCACGAGTCGCGGGAAGCGTGCGTGCGCAATCTCAGAATCCGACCGGAAGAGAAAATTTTGGAAGTCGGCGTGGGAACTGGAATCGCCCTGGAGTACTACCCGAAGAATTGCGAAATCATCGGCATCGACCTCTCCTCAGGAATGCTGGCAAAGGCCAGGCAGCGCCAATCCCACTATCATCTCGACCATGTGCGACTGATGTTGATGGACGCCGGAAAAATGGACTTTGCCGACGACAGCTTCGATACCGTGATGGCCGCCTATGTCGTGACTGCCGTACCGGATTATCGCAAAGTCGTGAACGAAATGATTCGCGTCTGCAAACCGGGTGGACGCATCATCATGCTGAACCACTTCAGCAACGGCAACAAACTGATCGCAGCCGTGGAAAAAGTGATCTCCCCCCTCTGCAAGCATATCGGCTTCCGAACCGACCTCTCGTTGAACACCGTGCTCGAAGGGACCAACCTCCACGTTGCCCGTAAAGAAAAGGTCAACCCGATGAAGTTCTGGCACTTGGTGGAATGTGTCAATCAGAAGGGCGCCAAGAACGGCAGCGTGAATGGACACGGGAGTGTGAACGGGAACGGAAGGCACGGACATCACAGCTGACAGGCTGATGGAGTCTCCACTTCATCGGCTGGCCTGATGTGTGGGTCTGAATGATTTCCACTCGGCCCATTCCTCGTGTGAGAGAAACGTCTCCCCGACAAGGCACGTCCCACGATACTGCTGCGTGACGAGGTCGGTCACCAGACTCAGCAGTCGGCCACCCAATCGACGGGCAGCGTCACGTGTCTGCAAACGGAGTCCGAATCCGGCTCCATCTATGGGCCCGTACGCCTCCACGCGGAGGTCCGCTGCAGCACCGGCCGCCGTGCCGGAAGCCATTGCTAACTCACCTTCCCAACACATCGGACTGTGTCGGCCTTGCCGACGCGTCGCTGCCTTCCAGATACAGGGCACACCCGCCTGATCGAGCCGGGCAAGCAGCCATTCGACCGTAGGGGCCTCGCCGGAATCGGCCTGAAACGTCAATTGGGCAATCTCGCCACCCATGTCCGATTCACTGGCCGGCAACGAGACTTCTTCCAGCGTCGCTTCGTCGCAGACCACATAGAGATTCCCGTCGGGATCGAACCAGAACCGTAATTTCCCCTCGCTCATCTCCACCTGAATCGCGCCCAGAGGCGAACAGTCGCTGCCGTCCTGTTCAAAAAGGGAGAGATCGGTGACGCCCAGCATGGTCAGTTTGGCGACCCGTAGAATGCTCTGCACGTGATACCGTACGACCACCGTCGCCATACTCCCGGCCATCACTTCGCGACCTGAGACTTCATCGAAGATCCGGCGCTTCGACAGATGCACATCGGTAATGTGTCCGCCGCAAAACCCCGCCGTACGCGCCAGAAACCAACGCAGATCATCCACCGTCTTGATCGAATGGGTCATGAATATCCCAAGGCCTTTCCCCAAGGTGGCGTTATCCGACCGCCGCACTCTTTCCACCTTATCATGACGGGACCATCGATGAGCGCGTGAAGAAGAGAACGCAAGGAGGGAAATGACGGCGAGCGGTCGCTAGCCCGGATTATTTATGAATGCCGTCGCGAGGCGTTCGAGACGGAAGCCCGCCGAGGCTGCTCGCACGTGAGACCGACGCAGGCGTACTCGCAGTCCGTCGAGGAGGCCGAACGAGAACAGCCTCGCCGGGCGAGAGGATCGGACGACGGAGCAGGGATTCATGAATAGTCCGGGCTAGAAGAGAGCCTGTTGTTGCTTGAACTCGGCCAACTGACGCTCCAACTCATCCACACGTTCCTGGAGACGCTGATTGTCGAGACGCAGCAGATCGAGACGATCCAACAATTGTTCCCGTTGGATATTCGTCCATTTCAGCGATCGCCTCAATCCAGCCAGCTCTAACTGAGCCTGCTGTCCATCCTCAAGTCCGGAACCCATGCGTGCGCCTCAGTCGATCGCCATCCGGCAGTAGATGGCAAATCGTAACGCACTCTCGGTCCATTGCGGAGTGATTACTGATTTATCGACAGAGAAGGTGAGCGGAGTGGGATCAACCGAATTGGATGAATAAACCCGGGGGCGTGAGACGATCAACTCGCGCGGGCGCGGATCGGCAATGCGCCGGTCGAACCTGTCTCTCCGGCCTCCCAGCGATAGCGAACAAGAACGCCGTTGGCCTCCCATCCCGGCGGGCACAGCTTGCCCGTGCCATAGTAGTCGGCATCCAGCACGGAAAAGGGCGCCACGTTCTTGATCCAGTCCTGGGCATGGCCGTTCGACTCGATATAGGATTGGAAGAAATACGCGCCACCGGTGAGCGGTAATTCAGGCAAAATAAAATCGACATACCCTTCACCGCGCAAGGTCAGGGGTTTCGGATCGACGATGTCGGTGGATAAGACGAACAGGTCCTGTGCCTTCCGTCCGTTCACGGAAATGCTGACACGGCAATTCAAAAATTCTTTTCCCGCCGCACAACGGTAGTACATACGAATCACCACATCTCGACCGGTGATCGCCGCTGCGACAGGATGCCTCTGAGTATCCATCACTTCGATCCTGGTGAGCAGGATCTCGCCGAGTCCCTCCCGGTCATGGCGCGCCGCTATCTCCGTTCCCGCCAGACCTCGAATGGCATCGGCATAGCCCTCAACGACCTCGTGCGTGTTGCCGATCTTTGCGACACGCCCCTTCTCGAGCAGAATCGCGCGTTCACACAACCCTTCGATCACGGTCATGTTATGGCTGACGATCAGCACCGTCCGCCCGCTTCGGCTCACTTCCTCCATTTTTCCCAGACACTTTTGCTGGAAACTGGCATCGCCGACGGCCAGCACCTCGTCCACGATCAGAATCTCAGGCTCGAGGTGTGCGGCGACTGCAAACGCCAGCCGCACGTACATCCCGCTCGAATACCGCTTGACCGGTGTATCGATGAAGCCTTCCACACCCGAGAACGCCACAATCTCATCGAACTTTCGCCGCACTTCCTCTCGTCGCATGCCCAACATCGCCGCGTTCAGATAGATGTTTTCCCGGCCGCTCAACTCGGAATGAAACCCCGTCCCCACTTCAAGTAACGAACTGACGCGCCCGTAAATATCCGCCGTTCCCGTCGTCGGCTGAGTAATCCTGGACAGGATCTTGAGCAAGGTGCTCTTCCCCGCGCCGTTGTGCCCGACGATCCCCAGCACTTCACCTCGTTTGACCTCAAACGAGATGTCCTTCAGGGCCCAGAACGACGGGTTCGACTCCTGCCGACCACCACTCCATCGCGTGAGGCCGCGGAGGCGATGCATCAGATGATCCCGAAGGGTATTATGCTGACGGCTTGCGGCTCCGAGCCGGTAGTGCTTCGACAGGCAGTCCGCTTTGATGGCAATATCGCTCATTCAGATCACGTCCGCAAACGTTCGTTCCATCGAACGGAAATAGATGAGGCCCCCGACAAAGACGACGAACACCACTCCCAGACTTGGCAAGAACATCGTAAAATCGACCTCAAACCCGGGAATAAGTGCCCAGCGAAATCCCTCGACCACACTCACCACCGGATTCATCGCATAGAGCGCCCGCCAGGACTCCGGGACCTTGCTCACGGGGTAGAAGATGGGCGACACGAACATCCACAGCTGGATCAACATCGGCAGGATATGCCCGACATCCCGGTACTTCACGTACAGCGCGGAAATCCAGAGCCCCGCGGCCAGCGTAATCGTGGCCGCCAACGCAGCGAACAGCGGCAGGGACAGAATCCGCCAGGTCGGGAGGATTCCAAACCAGGCCATGAGGCCCAGAAACGCGACGAATGCCAGGACTAAATCGACCAGAGGCGCGATGGTTGCCGAAAGGGGCAGAATCAGGCGCGGAAAATACACCTTGCTGATGAGCGGGGCCTCTCCCACCAGACTGGTCCCTCCCCTGCTCAACGCCTGGGACACATAGAACCACGGCAGCAGGCCGGCATAGAGAAATACCGGGTAGGGAAATCCGTCGGATGGAATTTTCCCCATGACACTGAATACAACCGTAAAAATGAGCATGGTCGCGACCGGCTGAAACATCGCCCAGGCGACTCCCAGCAGGGTTTGCTTGTACCGCACGGTCACATCACGCCAGACGAGAATATAAATCAGCTCGCGATACTGCCAGAGCGCGGCCAAATCCAAATCCAAGAGGCCGCGGGCCGGCTGGATACGCACATGCGGTAAGGTCGACGATGGCCTCTGGTCGGCAGTCAACGCGGACATGGCAATTTCGTCACTCCTCATGATGTTCACACCGACGGCAACCGTACCGAAGGCCGGCCCCCTGAGTCTCAAAAGCAGGAGGGCCTCACCGCCAGTTTACACTTGGTCCTAACTCGAACAGACTGTGATCGTTTATGTCAAAATTTTCCGCTTTGGTCAAGAAATTCGAACTGTTATGCAGCTCTGTGGCCCCAGCCCTGCACGGATTACCTAATCCTGACGCCAACGTCGAGCAGGCGGGAGTTGCAGGACACCCACCAGGAAAACTCCATCCTCTCAATTGCCGGGCAATACCCTGAAGAATCAACTATACCAAATGACTCTGGATGAGGAAGGATACAGGGTTGGGAGCAGTCACGTGTAATAGGGAACGATCGGCTACGGTGCAGGAGGGACAGGTTTCGGTGCAGCATGCAGTTCGTCGGGGGAGACGTACCGAATCGCCAACCCGGACATGTGGAGCATCCAGCCCTGCCCGCCGCCGGCGCCCTGCGTAAAACTCCACGCATCCATTCGAAACGGATTCCAGTAGCCGCTGCGATACGAATTGCCCGACGTCGCTCCCGGTACCGCCGTGCCCATGGTCGATTGGAATGTCGGCCCCCGGTCTGCGAGGCGTCGCACGTCCGCCTCACCAAGGACAACGGCATCGGCCCCCAGTTCTTTCGCCCGTGCCAGGATTCGATCACGCAACGTATCTTCACTGGCATATTCACTGGTTGCAATGATGCGGGCGATCTGCACGTGGCCGTGATGGGGCTCGCGCTGTAACGTCGTCACGTCCTCGCTTCCAGATCGAGGCTCAAACGCCTTGCTGGTCAAGGAATCTACCTGCACGGAGACACAGGCACTCGACAGCCCAACAACCAGGACCAATGCAAAGCGGGAAGCCTGCTTTATCATGGCTCGGATTCGAATGTTCATGTTCAACAGTCCAGGCTCAAATCTACTGTAGCGTGATCGAGTTCTATAGTGACGGCTTGGATCGATCAATTCAACCACAAATTCTTCCGAGACTTGATGGTACCCATCGCCGACTGTGCGGTCAATCCGGAAACTCTTGTATCTTATCCTTCAGTGTCATGATTTGCACTACAGCCTACCTTCGACGACCACTCGAATCTCCTCCATACGCCGTCGATTGACACCGAGATCGCTATAGCCCGTCCGGGAAGCGGACCGAAAATGGATCGTCTTGGTCGCATCATCAAACACAAATTCGACATCGTCCACGAATCGAAGCAGCAGGCTCGTAAATTCGTAATGGAGGTAGTCCTCGTCCTCCTCAACGAGTTTCGCACGGGGCAGATCGGCCACAATGGTCTTAAGCGTCTCTTTGGCCTCCGCCAGAGTTTTCTGATATCGATACGGCAGAATGCCATGGCCTTGACCGGATGCCTGGGTCGACACACAATTCGGACTGGATGGGCAGGGCTGGAGTGATCTGATCATTGCCTTATCAGCAGTATAGACATCCTAGGGACACGAGCTCCAAGCGGGAGACAGTTGACCAGATACACGTCCCCAATGTCCCAACGGGGCTGACCATCTGATTATCGAACTGTAATGAGAGGCCCCGCCCCTGTCAACCGCTGTACCAGAGGTCCGGCAGGCTCCTGCCTATGGGCGTTCGTTGAGGTGAGCAACCAGCCAGGCATGACACCGGGGTACGGCAGCCATTGCCGGTTGTTCAATCAGGCGAAACGTGGCAAAACACAGGACAATGAGAATGGGCACGAGGGCTAGCACAATGGACCAATGTTCAGTGGCCGAGAGCGTTGACGCCCATTCGCCAAGTGCCAACCGATAGACGGCAAACAACAGCAGGCTATGTAGCAGGTACAGGCTATACCCCATTTCGCTCAACAGGACGGACGTCGGCCATTCAAGAATGCCGTAGATCGAGTTCCCACAGGCGATAATCGTAAATGCGCCGGTCAGTAGGAGCAATGCGGGAACCGTGTAGGCCGTCTGGAAAAGCCACATCGTTATCCCAAGACAAGCAACCACCACCAAGCCCCAGACTCGATGAGTGAGCCTCGTACGTATTGCATCAACACGCGCCAGGCTCGCGGCTGCGATCCCTCCACCGAACGCAGACAACACAGGACTGCGAACGTCCGGCATCACCGTCGTCAGTGTCACGACTGCCGCGGCACTGAACAGCAGCCATGAGGTCGGCGTCGCCGCACGAAGGCACCATGAGCCGAGGGGAAGGCATGCATAAAACAACCATTCATACGGCAGAGACCACACGGCCCCGGCCAAGGGAATCGTTTCGGCAAAGCCATTGACGGGCACAATCCCCGGAATCGTAAACGTGAGCCAACTCGCTAGGTGCAGCGCAAAGGAGGCCATCGACTCCTGCAATCGAAATCCGGCACGATAGAGCGCGATACTCACCACACCGATGACCACCAATAGATACAACGGCACCAGTCGAAATACCCGGGAAAGGTACAGTCGCGACCAGTCGACCGGTTGCACTCGCCCATCAAGTAGCTTGGACCAAAAGAGAAAGGCGGTAATCATGAAAAAGAGGATCACGCTGCTTTGGCCGAGGTGCGTATAGAAATTCGACGGAGGGACATCCCACGTACCGGAACGCAGATAAAAATACCAGATCGACGAATGACTCAGGAACACGGCGAAGGCCAGATATCCCCGAAGCCCATCGAGGGAAGCATATCGGGCAGGCGATGTGGCCTGATGGGGAGTAATCTCCGGAAGCAGCGTCGCGGTGCCCAGTGCGAGCAAGAGGGCCGCAACGGCGGGCCACAGGCTGGTAGCATCCATGTATCGGATGAGACCACAGGAGTTCGCATTTGTCGAAGCTTTCCCGCAACCTAACCGGTGTATGGCTTACGAGTACGCGAGTCCTGCTCCCAGACCCTCGCCCACCCACCAACCGGACATCACGCCTCTTCCCGTAGCACTCCGTTGATTGCCGGAGTGATCCTGCGGTACCCTAGCCCCTTATTGATCCCGGGTTGAGGGCGAATAGCCGCTCACCGATTGCACACAGCTGAGCGCTGACGCTCAGGTCAACAAAGGAGTCCTCACGCATGGCCGGTTTCCCGATCGAAGTCGCAACCCGCATTAAGACGCTGCCGCCTTACTTGTTCGCCGCCATCGACAAAATGAAACAGGAGGCACTCGCGCGGGGGGTCGATATCATCAACCTCGGTATCGGTGATCCCGACCTCCCTACGCCCACGCCGATCATCGATAGCTTGGCCCAAGCCGCCAAAAACCCGAAGCATCACCAATATCCCTCTTATGAAGGCATGCTGTCGTTTCGTAAGGCCGTCGCGGATTGGTACAAGCGACGCTTCAATGTGGCGCTCGATCCCGCGGATGAAGTGCTGACCCTGATCGGATCGAAGGAAGGCATCGGTCACGTCCATCTGGCGTTCATCGATCCGGGAGACATCGTCCTCGTGCCGAGCCCAGGGTATCCGGTCTATCCGGTGGGAACGAGCTTTTGCGGCGGCGTCTCCCACATCATGCCGCTGACAAAGGCCAACGGCTTTCTGCCCGACCTCAACGCCATCCCGAAAGATGTGGCGAAGAAAGCGAAGCTGATGTGGCTGAATTCGCCGAATAATCCCACCTCGGTCATCATGAGCAAGGACTACTTCAAGCGCGTGGTGGAATTTGCCCAGGAGAATCAGGTGATCGTCTGTCACGATGCCGCCTACTCGGAGATTTACTACGACGGCAAACGTCCGGTGAGTTTTCTCGAAGTGGACGGGGCGAAGGATGTCGGTGTGGAATTCCACTCGCTTTCTAAGACCTACAACATGACCGGCTGGCGGATCGGATTCGCCGTCGGGAACAAGAATGTCTTGGCCGGACTCGGCCGCGTGAAGAGCCAGTTGGACTCAGGCGTATTCGAGGCGGTCCAGGCAGCGGGCATCACCGCGCTCGGGCTGGACGATTCGGTCACCGATGAACTGCGAAAAATTTATCAGGAACGGCGCGACACCCTCGTGCCCGGATTGAAGAAACTGGGCCTGGAAGTCGATCCGCCTCCTGCCGCCTTCTACATTTGGGTGACGGTTCCAAAAGGTTATACCTCCGCCTCCTTCACGGCCCACCTTCTGGAGAAGGCCGGTATCGTCACGACACCGGGGAACGGGTTCGGTGCCCCGGGTGAAGGCTACATTCGCATGACGGTCTGTACGACGAAGGAACGACTGGCGGAAGCAGTCGAGCGAATCAAGAAAGCCGGATTCTAAGGCAGACGTGACGACCCCTCTTCCATTCCGAATAGAGGGGCCCGATACGAACATCTTCATGTGCCATTGAGCCCTGTCAGGACCACGATGGCTACTGCATTCATCGGTTTCGGCTCGAACCTGGGAAACCGGATCGACTTTTGTGACCGGGCCGTGACACTGCTTGGTCTGCTCCCGCATTCACGACTGGAGGCGGTGTCATCGCTCTACGAAACCGAACCGCTCGAGGACGGGGCCACCCCCGGTCCCTCCTGGTTCCTCAACGGTGTGGTGCAGATCGAGACGAACATCGCCCCGAAGAGCCTGTTGGAGATCTGCCGTGAGATCGAACGGGCGTTGGGGCGCGATCAAGACAACCGCAAGGGGCCTCGCACCCTGGATCTCGACGTGCTGTTGTATGATGACTGCATTCTTGCCGAGCCGACCCTGATCGTCCCGCATCCCCGCCTGCATCAACGACGATTTGTGCTGACCCCGCTGGCCGAACTCGATCCCGAGCGGCGACATCCGGTGCTCGAACAAAGCTTGCGCGATCTTTTATCGCAACTCACTGATCCATCGATCGTTCGCCTGCTCGTCCCTCAGCCGAATTCCCGTTACGGATCACGCCCTGCCTGCAGCCCACCCCCGACAGCAGGTCCACGGGCATGAAGATCATTCGCACGACGCCGGCCATGGCCGACTGGAGCCGCCGACTTCATCGCGAAGGCGTCACGATCGGGTTCGTGCCGACGATGGGAGCCTTACACGAAGGGCACCGCGCCTTGATCCGTGCCGCCCGACTGGCCTGCGACGCGGTTGTGGTGAGCATCTTTGTAAACCCGACACAATTCGGGCCGACGGAAGACCTTTCGAACTATCCACGCCAGCTTCGACTCGATCAAGCGCTGTGCCGCAAGGAAGGTGTGGATGCCATCTTCGCCCCTACTGTCAAGACGATGTATCCAGCCGGCGCTCAAACGGTCGTGACCGTGCCGGGGATAGCCCGGCGCTGGGAAGGGGAAGCGCGACCGCACCATTTTCAAGGCGTGGCAACGGTCGTCACCAAATTGCTGTCCCTGGTCCAGCCCGACAAGACGTGGTTCGGTCAAAAAGACTATCAGCAGGCCGCCCTGGTGCAACAGCTCGTGAAGGATCTCAACTTGCCCGGGCATCCCATTATCCATCCGACGGTGCGGGAGGCCGACGGGCTGGCGCTCAGTTCGCGCAATGTCTATCTGTCGAGCTCAGAGCGGCAGGCGGCGCCTGTACTCTCCCGCGCGCTCCAGGCCGGCATAGCGACAATTCGTGCCGGAGAACGGAATGCAGCCCGTATTCAGCGTCACATGCTGCGCGTGGTCGCGACAGAACCTCTCGCGACTGTGGAGTACCTTGCGGTCTGTGATCCCGTGACTCTCGAACCGCTCTCCCAGCTCAATCGCCAGGCTGTCCTGCTCGGGGCCATGCGCATCGGGAGGGTACGCCTCCTCGACAATATGCTGACGTCCTTCCGCCGGAAGCCCTGACATCACAACTTCATACATAGTCGCAGCCCAACGCCGGAAGGAGACGGGAGTTACGCGAATGGCACGAAGTTGAACCGCGTGATGGTTACGCGCTGACGCGGGGAGGCGCTTGTTGATGTGCGAGGAGTTCGAGAACCAGCTGTCCCATACGCTGCTTGTCATCAGGCTCAAACTCCAGGAACTTCACCCCGATCGACAGCGGCTGGATGGAGCAAATCATGGCGGCATCGACTTTGATATCGGAGTGGCCGGCAGGCGCATGCACGACCAGCTTCACGAACGTACCCCGCGGGAGCGAGGAGGAGGCTAGCAACGTACAGCCGCCCATTGAGATATCGGTGATCACCCCCCCGACCGCCGGCTGGTCCAGGATCAGCGACGCGGCGAAATTCGCCCGTAATCGTCTGTACTCACGCCGGTCAAACTCTTGGGAGGTCTGCCGTTTCCCCGGCCGACGGGCCTGAAAGCGAGCCGTGCAGAGCTGACAACGGACATGAAAGATGGACAAGCGGTTCAGCGTCTTCTCCATCAGATTGGTTCCGGATGTTACTCTCACGCAAGGCGTGCCGCACGCCGGACAATACAGCTCTTTCATGCTACGACTCTGACTCCTGCATTCTTCTCTCCACTTGCGATCTGCCCGCCGAACTCCCGGACGATTGCGCCGCAAGCAGCGGTTCCACTTGGGCCGGAGAATAGGTCGGTGGTTTCACCCACTTGCCGTCGGCTCGCTTGTACCCTCCGACTTTGCTCAGGTTCGACCGGTGCACCTCACGAAACACCGGATCCATATCCAATCCATAGGACACGGCGGTGCCATAGACGACATACAACAGATCCGCCAACTCCTTCGCTACTCCAGGGAGATCCCGGGCGACCATGGCCTCCTGCAGTTCTTCAAATTCTTCTTGAATGAGCCGCACCCGCAGCTGTCGGGTGGCGTCTTCCGGAAGAGAAGGCCGGTCGCTGACGGCTATATCGAACTTGCGGTGAAATTCTTCCACCATCGCCTGCGGATCTATCATCCTAACGTCCCTCTACTCTCTGCCGCACACGCAACCCCCGTCCTTGGTTCGACGCCGGAGGCTTCCAGCAACGCAATGTCTTTATCAGATGATATCCCGAGGTCTTTGAATTTTCTAGCTGCCGGAAGCACGCGAGACTCCAAAGATCCGACCGCCTTATTGTAGGCCCCCACGCTTTTCCCGAGCGCCTGGCCGATCTCGTTGAGGTGGTCGGCGAGGACGCCCATCCGCTCGTACAGCTCCTTCCCCAGTCGTCCCGCCTGCTCCGCATGTTCGTTCAGCTGCTCCTGCTTCCAGCCATAGGCCACGGCGCGCAAGAGCGCCATCAGCGTCGTCGGCGTGGCGAGCACGACCCCTTGCGCAAACCCGTCTTCGAGCAGGGTCGGATCCTGCTCCAATGCCGCCCCGAGAAATTGCTCCCCCGGCAGAAACAAGACGACAAATTCAGGCGTTTGCCCGAACTGCGTCCAGTAGGCCTTGAGACTGAGCGCATCCATCCTGGCTCGCACCTGACCGGCATGGCGGAGCAGATGGGCTTGACGCTTCTGGTCATCCTCCGCCTCATAGGCATCGAGGTAGGCGGCTAAGACCGTTTTGGCATCCACCACAATCTGCCTGCCCCCCGGCAGGTACACGACCATGTCCGGACGAATGAGCCCTTCCAACGATCCGATCGTATCCTGCTCTACAAAGTCGCAATGGGCGACCATCCCCGCAAGTTCAGCGACCCGACGCAGCGTCATCTCACCCCATCGTCCACGCACGGACGGGGCCCGCAAGGCTTTCACCAGATTACCGGTTTCCTGCTGGAGCCGCTGGTGCGATTCGGCCATGAATCTCAACTGCTGGTCAAGGCCTCCATATTCCCGCTGCCGAACCTGTTCAGCCTGCTGCAGCTGCTCTTGATATCGCTGGAGCGATTCCTCCAAGGGCTTGACCAATTCACCGATGGCTTGCTGCCTCTGGGACAACTCGCCCTTAGCCTCCGCCTGCAAGGTGGCAAACGACGTGCGCGCGAGGTCCAAAAACGCCTCATTATTCTGCTTCAGTGCCTGGCCAGACAAGGCCTCGAATGAGTCGTGGAGTTCTTGCCGTGCCTGCGCCAGCAGCGACTTCTGGTCCTCCAAACTGCGGGTGACCTCTTCCATGCGGGTTTCGGCTTTGGTCCGGCCCTGCTGCGACGCGGCGAGCGTGTCGCGCAACTGCCCCATCTCCGACTGTTGATCATCCACTCGCTGCTGAAGCGACGCCGCCAAAGCATCGGCGCGCTGCGCGCGCTCTCCGCTCTCAAGCAACCTGGCATGATAGCGTGATTGCACACGAACGGTCACCCACCATCCGGTCACCAGAACGCCCACGGCGAGACCAACGGCGGTGCCGACCAAAAACGTTGGGGAACTGAGGTCGATCATGGGGGCTTCCCTACGAATGCATCGACTGACTGGAAATCCGTTTACCTTACCGTTGTAGGGAAATCGCGTAGAAGGTACGAGAATCCAAGAGAAACGTCAAGAGACCAATCGACTGATGAGGCCTGTGGAACTTGCGATTTCGACCTGTTCATTTTCGCGCAATAGACTGGTGACATAGGGCACATTGACCAGGACCGGAAGGCCGTATTCACGAGCGATGATCGCCCCATGCGAGAGGGTTCCTCCCATTTCGGCGATGAGACCGGCCGCCATTCCGAATAAAGGGGCCATCCCGGGATCGATCACCGGAACGACGAGGATGTCTCCCGCCCGCACCCGTTCCCAATCCGCCGTCGATCGAATGAGCCGGACCGGTCCCCTGGCAACCCCGGCACTGATGGCAATACCCCGCAACACGCCTTCCCGCCCCTGATCGCTTGACCGGGCCCCCTGCTCGACGACTGCCTCCCAGTCCCGAATGGTGTCGGGCACCTGCAAGGCCTCGTGCTGAAACCGTTCCTCGCGACGCCGACTCACGAGGCTCTGCCAATCACGACTTGCGCCATCAGGCAGTGCGATGCGTTCATCCAGCGTGAGATAAAACACGTCTTCCCGCACGGCAAGACTTCCGCGTTCCACCATTCGTTCACCGAGCCGAAGCAACAGATGGCGGGCCGCTGTGGAGTAATACATCAGGTGATGGCGATTCTCCTCTCGCAAGGCACAGAAGCGACTAAGCCTCCGATACCACCAACGGAACACGAGCCAGCGATGGCGCCGCCACCCGAATCGCCGGGCGATCTCACTGAGCGCCTGCTCGCGTCGCTGAGCCTGACGGGAAAGCATTTCTTGGGGTGACGCCGTCACGCCGGCACGCACCTGTCCCTGCAACAGGGCCAGCACGGCATCGGGCTGATCTGCAATCCGTGGGGACATGATGTCGGACTCTCCGACTGCACGATGCCCGTACTCCGCTAAGTACTGATCGAACAGCCGCAGGAACTGCGTCCCGTGAACCGCGTCCCGATACCCACGCGCCGTCCACTCTTCCGAGAAACACCATCGTCGAACCGTTTCTTCTTGCTGTGCAACCACGACAAGCTCTGCCAACCTGACAATTTGGGCGGCACTGACAACGGTTCCCTGCCCCTGTAACGCCCCATTGAGCAACTCTCGCCAGTCTGAACCAAGCCAGCCCGGAAGCACCGTCCCCATAGCCTGAAGACTCTGCGCCACTCCACCCGCGATTGCGAAGGTCACCTCATGATCGTCGAGCCACCGCCCTATGCTGTCGAGGGTTGCGGCCAATTCCTGCACCGACAGATTTTGGATGCGATCGTAGTGGTAGCGTTCCGCCATGGCCTTCATGGCGGCAAAGTTCTTCGGCCCCTGCTTCGCAGCCTTACGCCACTCCCGCATCATGCCGACTCCGGCACGAACAAGCGCGAGCGCCCCGAGCGGCCGAACCGACGGGGTAAACATCACGGGCTCACCGCCCATCTGTTCAATCAAGAACGCCGGATTCCCGTGAAGCTGCATGACCAAGGTGTAAAACAGCGTGACGTTGAGATAGGGACGTCCATGGAGCACACGAACCGACGAGAGCCCTTCGGGGACCGTGCAACCAAGTCGGCGATAGGGAGTGACGATGTAGGCCTCCATGAATCGCTCGAGAAACGACAGCCCTAACGGGCTGGGCAATTCCGGGAGGGTTTCTTTGAAATTGGCCCGCGTCCATTCACATTCGTCATTGGTCAGAGAGGGCCACGGTCGCACGGCGGTAATCGGACGGGCCTGCACGATCCAGAGTCGCTCCACATCCCACGCCCACTCGAGATCGACTGGTTGACGGAACGCGACTTCGATGCGCTTGGATATCCGTGTCAGCTCGAACAATTGCTTGTCCGTCAGACAAGACTGCTGTTGTTCCGGCTCGGGAATCGACTCTTCCTGCAGACCTCCGGGTGTAGCCGTCAGCTTCCTTCGTTTCCGAGCAAGCGTGCGTCGTCGTACGCGGAAGGGTCGATGATCGTCATCGTATACCTCCACCACATACTGATCCGGCGTCACCTCTCCACTAACCAGGGAGAGTGCCAATCCTGGCACGGCATTGATCGATACCTGAGAAGTTCGACCTGTGACGGGGTGAATAGAGTATGCGACGCCTGCCGCCTGCGCGCTGAGCATGGGTTGAATGACGACAGCCCTGGCGGGACAAGGCCGGTCGGCGCCTGAGCGACACCGATACTGAACCACCCGTTCATTCCACAACGAAATCCAGCAGTCGCGGATGGATTGCAGCACAGCCGCCGGAGACACACCCAGCGTCGTGCGGTATAGACCGGCGGCACTCATATCCGCAGCATCCTCATTCGTGGCGGAGGACCGGACGGCCCACCTGGTCGAGGAATCGCCCCCCAGCCTTGTCAGTTGCGTTTCCAGATCGTCCGGAAACCCTGCCGGCCAGGGCTGATCCACCAAGAGCTGCTGAATTCGTGCCAGCTCCCGTGCCCGTTGTTCCACAGACAAGCCGGGCAGTTTCCTCCATATCGCCGGCGCATCAACCCCGGCCTGATCCAAACCCTGTTGATAGACTGCGGTCGTCACGCACAGCCCCTTCGGCACAGGAAAGCCGGCAGTGAGTGCCTTTGCCAGGCCCGCAGCCTTGCCGCCGACAAGATAGAGCGCACCGCTCTCATCCAGAGAGAGAATGAACGGATCAGCCATAGAAGGGGATACTAGCTAGAGTGCAAGGAGGAGGTAAAGATCGTTCACATTGGTTCCGGTCGGACCAGTCACAATATGAGCACGGAGTTTTTTGAAGCACGGATACGCATCGTTGTCCTGAAGTACGCTGAGCAGATCAAGCTTGGCGCGCCGAGCCCGCGCAACCGTTTCCCCGTCTACCACTGCGCCTGCAACGGACGTCGGTCCGTCTGTGCCATCGGTCGCAAAACCTGCCACCCACACGTTTGAAAGCCCGGCAATCTCCATGGACGCGGCCAGGGCGAACTCCTGTGCTCGCCCACCGGTTCCCTGACCTCGAATCGTCACTGTGGGTTCCCCTCCGACAATGACACAACAGGGACGCGCCATCGGTCGACCCTGCAGCGCAATTTCCCGGGCCATCGCGCCGAAGAACTTGGCGAGTTCGCGAGCTTCCCCTGTAACGGTCGTGGATAGGACCAGCGTCTGTAGCCGCTTCCCCTTCGCGGCCTTCGCGACGGCATCCACAGCTGCGCGATTGTCTCCGATGATCAGATTGTTCACACGGCGAAAGAGTGCAGCGCCGGCCTTAGGAGTTTCGGGCAGGCTCTTCTTCATGCCCGCTTCCAGACGTCGACGTACCGAAGCCGGAACTTTTCGGGCAACCTCGTATTGCTCCAGAATCCGCCAGGCGTCCCGAAATGTTGTGGGGTCAGGCGCGGTGAGACCAGACCCGATCGTACCAAGATCGTTGCCGATCACATCCGAGAGGATCACACTCGCCACACGCGCGGAGGTCGCTGCAGCAAGCTGCCCGCCTTTTGCGCAAGACACATGTTTGCGAACCGCATTCATTTCTTGAATGGTCGCCCCGGACCGCAACAGCAGCTGGGTCGTCAGCTGCTTGTCCTTGAGGGTGATCCCCGCAGCGGGGGAGGGAAGGAGACTCGAGGCACCGCCGGACAAAAGGACAATCAGCAGGTCGTCCGGTCTCAGCGTCCCGATCAATGCCATCATCGCACGGCTGGCCCGGAGCCCCGCCTCATCCGGAACCGGATGCCCGGCTTCCAGGATGCGAATCTTCTTCGTCGCGGCACCATGCCCGTATTTCACCACGACCAGTCCGGTGTCGATCCTCGCGCCCACCTGCCGCTCCAACGCCTGAGCCATACGACCCGACGCCTTCCCGGCCCCGACCACCACCAGTCGCTGATGTTGAGAAAGAGGATAGCGCTGCGAACCGATGGTGAGTTGCCCGCTCCGGAAGCGGACCTGACGGCACACCGCCGCGTAAGGATCGACGGCCTGGAGTCCCGCACGAAACAGTGCTTCGAAGAGGGCTCGTGCCCTGGGCTGCGAGACTCCGGCTTGTATCATGGGTACTATTATGGGAGCTTGTCTTGCTTGAAACAGCGATTCGGACAGGTCTGTCGCGGCACCTTAACCTGGTAGGTGCCCTTTGGCAAGTAGTCCTTCGTGAATTCCGGATTCAACATCTTCAATTCAAGAAAATAGGTTCCGTATTCCTCGGCGATCGCCGTGAGGCGGCGCTGCGGCTCCTTGATGATAACCGTCACCGTCTCTGTTTCAAGCGGAGGATACAGATCCTTCTTGGTCAGGCCAAGATACTTCTCCGGCTGGGAATAGATTTCTTTCGCCGCAATAATGCGCGCCACATACCGCATGGTCTCTCGTGGGCCGTGCATACGCCAGTAGTCATTGATCTTCTGTTCTTTGATCAATTTCCGCACGCGGTCTTCCCCGGCGTTGTAGGACGCCATCGCCAGGAACCAATCTCCCTGATACAGGTCCCGCAGATACCGTAGATACTTGATGGCGGCTTCGGTGGACATTTCGAGATTGCGGCGTTCATCCAGCCAACGTTCGTTATGGAGTTTATACCGTCGGCCCGTGGAATTAATGAACTGCCAGGGACCTGATGCCTTGGCCCGCGAATAGGCGGCCGCGATACACTTGCTCTCGACCAGCAACATATATTTCAAGTCATCCGGCAATCCGGCCTCAGCCAGCTGCTTCTCAGCCGGCGCAAAACATCGCCCTGTCCGTTTTGCCAGAATGATGCTTTCACCTTGATCTTCGAGGAACTGATAGAATTCGTACTCGATCCGCTCACGCACCTGCCAGCTGTCCAACGGAATGGCTTGCCCGGCGAACGTCAACTTATCGGGCAGCTTGAAGGAGCTGAGGAAAAAGCGCTCTCCCTCCCGTTTGATTTCGGGAAGGATGACCAATCGGTCTTCAAGCTCAGGCACCAACTCCGACTCGCCCGGCGCGACCGGCATCTGATCGGACTCCTGGGCGCTCCGGCCCTCCTCCGGCTTAGCGCCGGCCGATGCGGCAGAATTCGAGTCCGCCGATAGCACCGGCATGGCGAACGACAGGCCGAACAGCATTGTGACGCACGCTAAAAAAGCCTGAGCACACCGCGCTTTGTTCCACATGCCCCTGTTATCCTTTCGTCACGACTGATGGCCCATGCTAGCAACTAGCTCATCAAGGGACAAGCAACTCCTGGTTTTGGTACACTTCCCACCTCATGTCGGCACTCTCCATACTCAACAACGACATCGTCGCCTGCACGCGCTGCCCCCGGTTGGTTGCCTACCGAGAAGCGGTGGCCAGGGACAAACGACGCCAGTTCCGCGATTGGTCCTATTGGGGGAAGCCGGTCCCTGGATTCGGAGATCCCAACGCCAAGCTCTATGTTTTGGGCCTCGCGCCCGCAGCGCATGGGGGGAACCGAACCGGACGCGTATTTACCGGAGACCGTAGTGGGGATTGGCTGTATGAAGCGTTGCACCGGTTCGGGTTCGCCAACCAGGCGACATCCATACATGCGGGCGACGGCCTCACTCTCACCGACTGCTATATCGGCGCGACCGTCCGGTGCGCACCACCCGCAAACAAACCGGCTCCGGATGAGTTCACGGCCTGCCGGCCATTTGTCTTGCGCGAACTACGGCTATTGAAGCGAATGCGTGTAGTCGTCACCTTGGGTAAGATTGCATTCGATCACTATCTCAAGGCGAGCCGAGAATTGGGACTAGCCCCGCCCAGTCCGCTCCCTCTATTTGGGCACGAGGTCGTCTACGATTTACCTTGGGGCGTGACCTTAGTCGGCTCATACCACCCTAGCCAGCAAAACACGTTCACCGGCAAGTTGACTCGACCAATGTTCCACCGCGTTTTTCTCAAGGCCCAGCAGAAACTCGCCGCAGCACCATTGAGCGATTAGCCGCCTCGAAAGTCTATTTCTTTCCCATAGCATCCCAATCGGCCAGAAATTTTTTCAGCCCAATGTCAGTCAGCGGATGCTTCACAAGCTGCTGAAACACGGCGTAAGGCATCGTGCAAATGTGCCCCCCGGCCAACGCTGCTTCGACGACGTGTTGCGGATGGCGGACGCTCGCGACGAGGACCTGCGTTTTATAATCGTAGTTCTTATAAATCGTGACGATCTGGCGGATTAGTGCCATTCCATCCGAACTCACGTCGTCGAGACGACCGATGAATGGAGAGACACACCACGCGCCCGCCTTCGCGGCCAGCAAGGCCTGCGTCGGGGAGAAGCACAAGGTGACATTCACACGAATCCCCTCTGCGGCGAGCTTCTTTGTGGCCCGAAGACCCTCCGGGATAAGGGGAACTTTCACCACGATATTCTTGTGAACTTTGGCCAGATCTCGCCCTTCCTTGATCATGGCCTCGGATTCGACACCAACCACCTCTGCACTGATCGGACCATCGACCATCTTACAGATTTCGAGTAGCATCTCCTTGAAACTACGCCCTTCCTTGGCGACAAGCGAAGGGTTAGTTGTCACACCGTCGATAAGGCCCAGGTTGGCCCCCTCTTGGATTTCTTTCACATTGGCCGTATCAAGATAGATTTGCATTTGACGATCCTTTCCTCGCTCTGAGCATTCGACACACCGTTCCTCAAGTCATTGTAGAAGCAACTCGATACCAAGGCAATAAGTCAGGGCGGTCGTGCTAGACTTGTTTGACAGATGAGAATGGTGAACGCTAAGATTTTTCCCGCAATGGGCACTAATGTCGCGCTTTGCACCCCGGATTCAGGAGGACAACCTATATGCGCAAATCAGCCTGGCTTCTAGCGATCGCCCTCCTGGCCGGAGCCTGCAGTCACAATCCCTACCTAGATGCCTCCCTTACTCATTATCAGGGAAAAGATCGTGCGTGGATTGAAAAGGAATTGGGCGCTCCTGATGCCAAGACGTCCCGATTCTTCGGTGGAGAGAAGTGGACCTACAATCGAATTGCGGGGGGGAAGGCAGGGCCACCGCTATTTAACTTTAAGGCAAACGAATGCCAGTTGATTCTGTTTTTCAGTAAGGACGAAATGGTCTCGGACTCTAGCTATTCCGGCTGCTAACTAGAAAGTTGCTTCTGAAACGTATCGGCGCAACTACGACTGCAGAAATAATAGGTCTGCCCTCCAATCTCCTCTCTCACCGCATTGCCGCGAGGAATGAAGACGCGGCACACCGGGTCTTGAATCATTTGATTTCCAGCTACCTGCTCTTCTTGAAGGCTCACCGCCCCGTCCTCTTTCATTTTTCTAATTGCCCTGCGAAGCAGGTAGTAGAGGAGAAGGAGCAAACCGGAAACCAGCAATAATCTATACATGGTAGTGCATCCTGCCAACGCCACTAAATATTAGGCCATCGTCCATGACGTAAAAACAGTGACGGACCCTACCTCGCCATCTTACTAGCATGGAACAATCCCGTAAGGGGCAATCTTAGGACCAAATGGCCCAGATGCTTTTGTGTCTATGAGGGGCCTTTTCCCATGCTTATACAGTACTTCAGATGGATGGTTTATCCTACAGCGCAATGTTATAAGCCAGGAATGCATAAATGTGACAAATGCCGCGGAACAATGTTGCCGGAACGGGCGGTTGACCTGAATGCTGGCTTGGCGATCACAGTCCTTGCGTGCCTCAACTGTGGCCGACGAAAAGCAGCTGACGCAGAACCGAGACCGATCACGTCACGACATTAACCCGTCGCGATAATAATCCTTCACAGGACCGCTCACATGCGTTGAGCCGAAGGTGGGTTACCCCAACTTCCTCGAGCATTGTGTCCACTCTGGACTTGATGCCTCTCTCATCGCAGAGCAATCCTCCTTTTTATCCTACTAGCCAATGTTTGGAGCTAACTGCCAGGTCTGCCCAGATTCTCTATCCAATCCCCAAGATTTTACGCTTCTACATATTCAGGCAGTGATCCCAGCGACAATGGAATCCTCATATCAGGAGCACCAAATCATTCCAGGTGTCTTGGAATGAAAAAGAGGTAGCCTCGGAGGGTTTTTTTACTTGAGGCTCAATACATCCAGCATGTCGTAAAGACCGGGTGGCTGCTTCACAACCCAGCGGGCGGCACGGAGGGCTCCTCTGGCAAATGTGTCCCGGCTGCTCGCACGATGAGTGAGCTCAATTCGTTCGCCCATCGTTCCAAACATCACGGTATGGTCTCCCACGATGTCTCCGGCTCGAATAGTCTGAATTCCGATTTCGCCCCTTTTCCGCTCGCCTATTAGGCCTTTTCGCGCATAAACACCGACTTGACCAAGGTCTCGATTGACTGCGCGAGCCAAGACCTCCGCCATTTTGAGCGCAGTACCACTCGGAGCATCCTTCTTCAGGCGGTGGTGGGCTTCGATCACTTCGATATCGTAGTCCTCCCCGAGCGTCTTGGCCATTTCGGCGATCACCTTGTAAATCACATTAACCCCCACACTCATATTGGGGGAAAACACGCAAGGGATCTGCTTACTCACACTTCGGAGCTCATCCAACTCTGACGATGAAAAGCCGGTTGTCCCAACCACAATGCCACGTCGATGTTGAGCCACAATCTTCAAATGCCCAAGAGTCGCCGCAGGCGTTGTGAAATCTACCACGACTTCCCCACGCTCCATCAAACTGGAAAGATCGTCGACGATCGGCACCCCTGTTCGCCCACAACCAGCCACTTCGCCGGAGTCTTCGCCCACAGCATGATGCCCCTTGCCCTCCACAGCTCCCGCAAGGGTCAAGAATGCAGAATCTTTTACCAAGGACACGAGGCGAGAACCCATTCGTCCCGCCGCACCAGTAATAACAACCTTGATCATGGCAACAACCTTTACCAGCAGCAGACCGACTACACCAGCCCGGCTTCTTTCATCGCATGCCGAAGTTTTTCTCTATTGTCGATTCCCATTGGGCACAACGGCAACCGCATCTCGCGGTCGATCTTGCCCATCATATGCAGCGCTTCCTTCACAGGAATTGGGTTGGTTTCATAAAAGAGAGCCGTAAACAGCGGATAGAGCCGATAGTGCTTCGCCCGCGCATCATCAACTCGACCAGCCAAAAACGCATTGACTAACTCGGCCATATCACTGGGCACTAGATTGGCCGTCACCGTAATCACCCCCTTGCCACCCACGGCCATCATCGGCAAGGTCAACGCATCATCTCCTGCCAACACGGCCAGACGCTCCCCGCAAAGCTGTATGATTTCTGATGCTTGCTGAACCGAGCCGCTTCCTTCTTTAATGGCAACAATCGTTGGGCACACCGTTAATCGTGAAACGGTGCTTGGCATCATATTTACGCCGGTTCGCCCGGGAATGTTATAGAGGACAAGGGGTAAATCGACTGCCTCCGCGACCGCCTTGTAGTGCAGAAATAGTCCTTCCTGCGTAGGCTTATTGTAATAGGGCGTGATCAGCAGTGCGCCATCAGCTCCTGCGGCTTTCGCGTGCTTGGTCAGAGCAATCGCTTCTGCAGTGCTATTTGATCCCGTTCCCGCGATCACTGGGACTCGTCGCCTGGCGACTTCGACCGTGAATGCCACCACACGATCGTGCTCGGCATGGGTCAACGTGGCAGACTCACCGGTCGTGCCGCAGGGAACAATCCCATGCGTACCGCTGGTGATCTGCCATTCGATCAGGTCCCCGAGGGACTGTTCATCGAGCTTACCGTTCTTAAACGGCGTCACAATGGCGACCAAGGATCCTGTGAACATGGGACGCTCCATAAGGAAGACAGTAAATACTACGGGCTAGGAAAGAAACGCCGGTATCTGCTCGCCGTGCACCAGGTCGTCGTAACTCTCACGCGCGCGAATGACATGGATCTGCCCCTCATGAACCAGAACCTCCGGCACACGAGGTCGCGAATTATAATTAGAGGACATAACGAATCCGTAAGCGCCTGCACTCATTACGGCCATGAGATCTCCGGCATTCATTTCCGGCATGGCCCGGTCTTTCGCCAGAAAATCACCGGATTCACAGACTGGCCCGACTACATCGACGGTCTCCTTTGCCCCACGCGCCACATTTTCATACACCGGCTTTATATCGTGATGGGCATCATACAGGCTGGGGCGAATCAGATCGTTCATCGCCGCATCCACAATCAGGAACCGTTTGGTTTCGCCGTCCTTCGTGTATAACACCTTTGTGAGCAACACGCCGGCATTCCCCACGATCACACGCCCAGGTTCCATGATCAGGACACACTTCAAGTCGCGCACAAGCGGGAAAATCGCCGCCGCCAAATCTTTCGGTTCCGGAGGAGTTTCATCTGAATACGTAATCCCCAGACCGCCGCCGATATTCAAATAGCGAATAGGAATTCCCTGCTCGGCCAGGGTCTGCACCATCGTCAACACCTTCTTCAGCGACTCGACGAAGGGGGCTACTTGCGTCAATTGCGACCCGATATGTGCATGCAACCCCACCACTTCGATGTGGCTGAACGCTGCGGCTGCCTTGAATTCCTCAATGGCACGATCCGCCGCAATCCCGAATTTGCTCTTCTTCAAGCCCGTCGAGATATAGGGATGCGTTTTCGGATCAATGTCGGGATTGATGCGCAAGGCCACGCGCGCCTTGACGCCCATGGACGCCGCCACGTCATTGATGGCCTGCAGCTCCGCGGACGATTCGACATTGAACATCAGAATATCCGCCTTCAAGGCGTCGCGAATTTCCTCCGGCTTCTTTCCGACACCGGCAAAGACGATCTTGCCGGGAGGCACCCCTGCCTTCAGCGCACGAAAGAGTTCTCCTCCGGAGACGATATCGACACCGCTTCCTTCCTTGGCCATCAGACGAAGCACCGCCAAATTGGAATTGGCCTTCATGGCAAAGGCGACAACGTGAGGAATGTTCTGAAAGGCACTATCGTAGACACGGAAATGGCGGACAAGCGTGTGGTGACTATACACATAGCAAGGGGTTCCGACCTCTTTCGCAATGCGCGAGAGCGGCACATCCTCGCAATAGAGTTCACCTTCCCGATACTGAAAGTCATTCATGGTGGTCATCCTCGATCAACAATAATTCTATACCTGCCTCGGAGAATCCGTCCAATAGCCACAACGTCAACCGGCTGAAACCACGGCCACGCCCCAGACTCACGTCTATCGCGTACCCATCGTCCTCAGCGGCGGAGTCGGCAACGGGTCGGGGGCCGGGGGAATCGGGGCTTCTTCAACGGTCACGGCACTCGGCGCGCTGGGCCTGGAAGCAGATCCCCACACATTCGCGCCTGGCGCTAACAGCCCTTCGCGTCTCAACTGCCGCTCAATCACCGGCGCCACGCCGACGTCTTCAGGGGGGATCGGCGGACCCAATACTCCGCATCCGCCCAGCCCGACAAGAATCCACACTGCACCGACAGCACCACCCCTGACTCCCGGGCGACATGCCCTGACGAGCCTCATCCCTTCAACGCCTTCTCAAGCTCCTTGATGCGCCCCTCCACACGCCGTCTCGCCGTGCCACCGATCTGGCCCTTCCGGTCGATGGCGCCCCGCACGGTGAGGCAACTCAGGACGTCCTCACCGAAACGGGCGGAGAAGCCTCGCAAGTCTTTCAAGGTCAACTGCTGAAGGGGCCGATGCTGTTCGAGTGAGAATCGCACAATCTGACCGGTAATGGAATGGGCCTCCCGGAACGGGACACCCCTCGTCACAAGGTAGTCAGCCAGCTCCGTCGCCAGCATGCCGCCACCTTCGGCCGCCTCAGCCAGAACGTTCTTATTGACGACCAGCCTCCGCATCAACTCCGTGCAAAGCGCCAACGATTGCCCCGTCGTATCCACGGCGTCGAACAACGCTTCTTTATCTTCCTGGAGATCACGATTGTAACTCAGCGGCAATCCCTTCAGCAGCGTCAGGGTACCCATCAAGTGACCATAGACGCGACCCGTCTTCCCACGCACCAACTCCGGCACGTCCGGATTCTTTTTTTGCGGCATCATGCTGCTGCCGGTGCAGAAGGTATCGGGCAGATCCACGTAACGAAATTCCTGCGATGCCCAGAGAATCAATTCTTCGCTCAAGCGTGAGAGATGCATCATGATGAGCGACAAGGCGCTGAGTGTCTCCACCACCGCGTCACGATCCGAAACGGCATCGAGGCTGTTCTGCGTCACCGCAGGAAATTCCAGCAGTGCCGCTGTATATCGACGGTCGACCGGGTAGTTTGATCCCGCCAAGGCCCCCGACCCCAGCGGCATCACATTGAGCCGCTGCCGGCAGTCGTGAAGACGACCACGGTCACGATCGAACATTTCTACATAGGCCAGGAAATGATGCGCCAGCAGTACCGGCTGGGCACGCTGCAAATGTGTATACCCGGGCATGACGACATCCAAATGCGCCCGGGCCTGCCCCACGAGGACTCGGCGGAATTCCTGCAATTGACCCATCAGCGTCGAAAGCACATCGCGCAAAAATAGACGCAGATCCAGGGCCACCTGATCGTTGCGGCTTCGACCCGTGTGCAGCTTTCCACCCAGCGGGCCGATCAACTCAGTCAACCGGCGCTCGATCGCCATATGAATATCTTCGTCCTGCGGCGAGAAGGGAAACCGCCCGCCATCCAACTCCACCTTGACGAATTGCAGTCCCCGCACGAGCTGCGCCGACTCACGGGCAGTGAGCACCCCCGCGCGCTCGAGCGTCCTGCAATGGGCGATGCTGCCTTGAATGTCATAGGGGTAGAGCCGACGATCACAGGCCAGGGAGGAGGTGAACTGCTCCACCAACCGGTCGGTTTGTTCGGCAAATCGGCCGCCCCAGGCCTTGCCTTTGGGCAAGGCACGACGGGACCGTGGCGACGCAGGGACAGATTTGCGGGCACGCGCACCGGCAGATTGGGACTTCGCCATTACCGCGTCGACCTCTTCTTGCGCTGAGCCCGAATCGCCAACCGGAGTGCGTTCAGACGAATAAACCCTTCCGCATCCTTCTGACGATACACGTCGTCTTCTTCGAACGTCGCCATGTCCAGCCGATAGAGCGAGCGCGGAGACTTCCGCCCCACCACGGTGCAGGTTCCTTTGTAGAGCTTCACCCGAACCGTGCCCGTGACATCCCGCTGGGCTTCATCGAGCGCCACCTGGAGCATTTCCCGCTCCGGAGCATACCAATATCCGTAGTAAATCAGCTCGGCATAGCGGGGGATCAGACTATCCCGCAGATGCAGTACTTCCCGGTCCATCGTGAGTGACTCCAGGCCTCGATGGGCCGCATGCAGAATCGTGCCACCGGGCGTTTCGTACACTCCGCGTGATTTCATCCCGACATAGCGGTTTTCAACCAGATCGACGCGACCGACACCATGCTCGCCGCCCAATTTATTGAGATGGGCCAGCAAGGCCGCCGGGCTCAACTTCTTGCCGTCCACCGCCACCGGGTTACCCGCCACATACTCGATCTCGACTTCCCGAGCCTTGTTCGGCGCCCGCTCCGGCGAGACCGACATCACGAAGATCTCTTCGGGCGGGGCTTTCCAGGGATCTTCCAGAATGCCGCCCTCATAACTCGTGTGAAACAGGTTCATGTCCATGCTGTAGGGTTTCGCCTTCGTGGCCGTGACCGGAATGCCGTGCTTTTCCGCATACTCGATCAACTCACGACGCGAGCGCATGGTCCATTCACGCCAGGGCGCAATGATCTTGATCTGCGGATGCAACGCCATGTAAGTCAACTCGAAGCGAACCTGATCGTTGCCCTTGCCGGTGGCGCCATGACAGACCGCCTCGGCGCCTTCATCAGCGGCAATTTCAATTTGACGCCGCGCAATCAGCGGACGGGCAATCGACGTGCCCAGCAGATAGCTGCCTTCATAGATCGCATTCCCGCGAAGCATGGGAAACACGTGGTCCTTGACGAACACCTCGCGGAGATCCTCCACGTAGACCTTTTTCACGCCCAGGGACTGCGCCTTCTTTTTGATGGCCTTCAGATCCTCACCCTGCCCCAGGTCGGCGCAAAACGCGATGACTTCGCAGCCATAGACCTCTTCCAGCCACTTCAGAATCACCGACGTGTCCAGGCCCCCCGAATAGGCCAATACCACTTTCTTGTACGATGACCGACTCATACGACTCCCTTTCACTTACGTGCTCCGTGCAGGTTTCTTCCCGAGGAGCCTGACTAGAATGGCCTTCTGCATGTGCAATCGGTTCTCGGCTTGATCGAACACCACCGACTGCGGTCCATCCAGCACCTCGGCACTGATTTCCTCACCGCGATGGGCCGGCAGACAATGCATGACCAGCGCATCCGGCTTCGCGCATTTCAATAGTCGTGCATTGAGCTGATAGGGAGCCAGGATCTTGAGCCGCTTGGCTTGCTCCCGCTCCTGCCCCATGCTGATCCAGACGTCGGTATACACCACATCCGCATCTTTCACGGCTACAAACGGGTCGGCGCCGATTTCAATCACCGCACCGGTCTGCCGGGCTTCCTCCCGGGCTCGATCCACAATGCCCCGGTCCGGCTGATATCCGGGCGGGCACCCGACGGCGATCGTCATCCCCATCTTCGCCGCCGCCTCAATCAGAGAATTCGTCACGTTGTTGCCGTCGCCGACATAGGCGATCTTGATGCCTTTCAGCCGCCGTTTCTTTTCCTGAATGGTCAACAGGTCGGACAGGGCTTGGCAGGGGTGATTCAGATCGGTCAGCCCGTTGATGACGGGTATGCTCGCCTCACGGGCCCATTCTTCGGCAATCGCGTGATCAAAGGTGCGCAGGACAATTGCGTCCAGATACCGGGACAGGACATGCGCCGTATCGGCGACACTCTCGCCACGCGACAACTGGATATCGCCCATCGGCAACACCATCGCCTGCCCACCGAGCTGATTCATTCCTGCCTCGAACGACACCCGCGTCCGGGTGGAAGGCTTCTGAAACAGCAGGCCCAACATGCGGCCCTGTAGCAGAGGATGAGACACCCCGCGACGCTGCTTCACTTTCAACTGTGCCGCCAGGCGCAACAACCCCGTGAGCTCTGCGACGGGGATCGAGAGCAGTTCCAGAAAATCTTTCCCGAGACCGGCCCGGGAGGATGACCGATGCGGACGCCGCGACATACGCGCCCCTACAGGATTAATGATGGCTTGATGTAGTTCGCTGACTCAACACCTGCGCAAGCGCGACCAGCAAACGATCGATCTCGCGCTCCGTGATGATGAGTGGGGGAACGAAGCGCAGAACCCGATCGCCGGTGCAGTTGATCAACAATCCGCGGGCCAGACAATCGGCGACAACAGCTTTCCCATCAATATCCAATTCCACGCCTTGCAATAGACCAAGTCCGCGCACTTCCTTCACGCAACGCTGCCGGTCCCTCAGAACAGCCAACCCTTTGGCCAACGTCTCACCCATGCGCCGTCCCTGGTCCAGAATCTTCCCGTCCAACAGGACTCGCAATACAGCCAACCCGGCCGCACAGGCCAGCGGATTGCCGCCAAAGGTCGAGGCGTGGGTCCCGGGAGAAAAAGCCTTCGCCACGGCTTCCGTCGCCAAACAGGCCCCGATCGGGACACCGCCGCCCAGCCCTTTCGCCAGGGTCATGATGTCCGGCTGCATACCGAACTGCTCGTAGCAAAAGAGCGTGCCCGTGCGGCCCATGCCCGTTTGCACTTCATCGAAAATCAGCAACACATCGCGCTCCCGACAGAGATCGCGCAAGCCTTGCATATAGCCGCGATCGGCCACATGCACTCCGCCTTCAGCCTGAATGGGCTCCAGCATAATGGCAGCGGTTTTCGATGTGATGGCGCGCTCGACTTCCGAGAGATCGTTGAACGCCACATGCGAAAACCCCGGCATGAGCGGTGCGAATCCCTTCTGTACCTTTTCCTGACCGGTGGCGGTCAACGTGGCCATGGTGCGCCCGTGAAAGGAGTTCGTCATCGTGACGATCTCGTAGCGGTCTGCTCCGTACTTATCGTACGAATACTTTCGGGCCAACTTGATCGCCGCTTCGTTCGCTTCTGCGCCGCTGTTACAGAAGAAGACTTTCTGCGCAAACGAATGTTCGACCAGGGCCTGAGCAAGCCGCACCTGCGGCTCGGTATAATAGAGGTTCGATGTGTGGATCAGGTGCTGCACCTGTTTTTGAACCGCCAGCACCAGGTCCGGATGTCCATGACCGAGGAGATTGACCGCAATGCCGGCCACAAAGTCGATGTATTCCCGGCCTTCCAGGTCATAGACCTTCGAGCCACGTCCCCGCACGATCGAAATCGGCTGGCGCGTATAGGTGTTCATCAAGTACTGTTCGGCGTTGAGACGTAACTCACCCGTCGGCATGGCACACCTCTCCCATCGTGAGTCGGCGAAGCTACCATAGGGCACAGGTGAAAGCAACCGAACGAACGCCTGTCAGCGGCTCCTGGCGCGGCCGGCGGTCTGTTTCGGACCTTGTCGCTTGCGGGGGGCCGCCCTTGACGGGGAGAGACGGCGGATGGGATAAGGTGACCGTATGAAATCCTGCTCACAATGCCGGCAAGAGAACCGGGACGATGCCCGCTTTTGCCACCAATGCGGCAGCGCCTTCGCCGTTGAAAGCCGGGAAACAGTGGTAGAGGCCGACTCGGCACCTTCGCCGCAGACGGATGCGGAGCTCTGGAAAGCCTTCATCGGCCCCAATGCCGACCGCTATCTGGAGATCTTCAAGAAATTCACCGGGCCGTCCGGGCCGAAATTCGCCCTGACCTGGCACTGGCCGGCGTTCGTCTTTGAGCCCTTCCTCTGGTTTCTCTACCGGAAGATGTACGTCTACGCGCTGATCTATGCCATCGGTCCGGCGATGGCGTTCTATATCACCCAGGACCTCTCCGCCGACATCATCTGGCGTGTCATCGCAGGCGCCAGCGCCAACTATATCTATTTCTGGCATGCAAAAGAGCAACTCGCCAAGATCAAAAGCGAACGGGCCACGGGTGGAGAAGCCAGACAGCAGATGTTGGGAGAATTAGGCGGCGTGCAGCCGTACGTCGTGTGGGTCGGCGTCGGCCTCCTGGTCCTGAAGATCGGCCTGGTCGTCGCCATGTTCAAGGACGGACCTCCTGACGGGTCTAAAAATCCTCCCGCCAAACCCCACCCCGCCAGCGTCACGCACGTCTAGCGAAAGAAGGTTCACAAGTCGCCTCCAGCCTTCCGACCACAGTTGTCACACATCTGAGACGCTTATCTGAGGCGAGATATGAAGCTCAACGGATCTTTCACAAACTGAAAGGCAGAGGATTCCCGGATTGCTTCCTTCAACATTGCCAAAGCCGGCTCGATCACTTTGCCATCGTGAGTAATGAGCCAGCACTGAAGGTCTCGGGAAAACTGCACGGCAGTCTCCTGCAATTCAATCGATACCTCTCTCGCGTCAAAGCGGAAATGGACTTCTACAAGCGACTCACCCTCTCGCAAAATCGTTAAACACGACGTGTCGAGGCTACCGCGCACTTCAAGATCCTTCGACCATGCCCTCCCGGAGGGAAGCTTCTTTTCCACATCGCGCAACAGCGTAACGGGTAACCGCCGATCCCTCCACCACACAATGGACTCTCGCTGTTCTTCAGTGAGAACCATCCCGGCACGCAATGAGTTCGCCTCTGCGACCGCCTTCGGCACCAACTCGATTTGAAATTGCCAGACGGCCATTGCGTGATCCGAATCCTCGGGGCGGAATACACCTTTCAGGGCGACTCACGAAACACAGGCCTTCGCTATTCGGACAGACGCTGCCGCTGCCACTCGATCCATGACACGAACCAGTCAAAGTCCTGCTGGTACGCGGCCCCGCTCAGATCGGGCGCGGCTTGAGTCTGCTCCAATTGCGTATAGGTGCGCGGCCAATTCTTCTGCCACCAGGATTTCAGCTCGTCGGGGCCGTAGGGCTGCCCGTTGGGATTGGTGATGCCGGCTGCCGCGCAGAGCCCGGCCACAAGCGGCCAGTAGCGATCCTTGCCGAGACCGACGCTCCGGAAATGCTCGCGGAGCAGGAACACCACCCAGAGCTCGGCACTATTCTTCTTGTTATGTTTGAAGGGCTGCGTTTGCCGCAGCGGAACCGGGTCGAAGGTTTTGATGACCGACGTATAATCCGGACCGCCGTAGCTCCCCGCGGATTCGGCAATCCCCTGCAGCATGTTGGCGAGTTCCACCTCGACGACCGGCGAGCGGGGCGGGCTGTGGTCAGGGCCTCCGGCACTCAACGGATTGGCCGCCGTCAGCAATTCGATCAACGGCTTGAGCTCACGCAACCGAACGGCGGCGGCTTTGAGGATCTGCTCGGATTCGAGCCAGTAGTCAGGGTCACTCTTGGAGGCCCGTTCCCGGCCGGGCGGCGGCAACACAACCGGAATCCAGTACCGCACCAGCACAAAGAGGACGTATTCAACCTCGCCATCGACCTGCGCGACACCAGCCAGCGCCTGACTGACCCCGAGCGCCCGCCGAAAAAAGGCTTCGACCCGGTCTTCAACCTGCAGGCGCCGTCCCATTGCGCGCCACCACTCCTGCAATGGAGTCCAGTCAGAGGGGGAACGTTCCGTCATCGATGCGCTCCGGCGTGAGGAGAAACCGGCGGCATCGTACTGGCTGCCTGATGTGATTGCAACTCACCACCACGAAGCCACGGCAGGCGTCAATGGGCTCATCCCGCTTGACAGGGCGAAGGGGAAATCGCATAACCTGTCATGAAACCGTTCTATCCTTTCGGACAAGGAGACGAGGCACGATGAGCAAACTGGTTCTCATTCGTCATGGCGAGTCGCAGTGGAATCTGGAAAACCGTTTCACCGGCTGGGTGGATGTCCCCCTCTCCCCGAAAGGCATCGAGGAAGCGAAGGCGGCAGGAAAAAAACTGGCGGGCTTCACATTCGACCGTGCCTTTTCATCTGTGTTGGCTCGCGCCAATGAAACGTTGCGCCTCGTCCTCGAAGGGATCGGACAGACCGGCATTCCCATCGAAAAAGACAAAGCGCTGAACGAGCGCATGTACGGAGAACTGCAGGGGCTCAACAAAGCCGAGACGGCCAAGAAGTTCGGGGATGAGCAGGTGAAAATCTGGCGCCGGAGCTATGATGTCCGACCGCCGGGCGGAGAAAGCCTGAAGGATACAGCCGAACGGGTGCTGCCCTACTACGACAGCCGCATCAAGCCCTACGTGCTCAAGGGAGAGACCATCCTCATCGCCGCCCACGGGAACAGCCTGCGAGCGTTGGTGATGCAGCTCGAGCAGCTGACCCGAGAGCAGGTCCTCGAACTCAACATTCCAACCGGAGCCCCCCTGCTCTATGAGCTCGACAACAACGGGAAGGTGTTGTCACATCGGTATCTCTAGCAGAGCATGACAAACTCGCGCTTAGATGCTCGCCGTCCATCGTAAGATTAGTCGTAGGCGGCTCAACGAGGCCGTCGAGCAAAGCCGCAGCCAGCGAAGAGGCTCAACGTCCCCTCTGGAGAGGTTGAGCCTCTGAACATCGCGAGACCACCGCTCACGGACTTTTTCAACAGCCTACACGCACTGGCTCAGCAACTCCTGGTACTTATCCAGAGGCACCAGATCGGGCAGGAGCACGAGTAACTTCGGCCGATCCTCCGGCTGAATCAGACCCTGATTTTCGAGCAGATCTGAGATTTCCTCGGAGGCGGCGATGGCGCCGCCTTCGTAGTCCCCCACCGGCGCATAGAGCGCGCGCCGTTCTTCCATTTCGATCAGATAGTTCTCCCACTTCACCGACTCGAGCTTGAACGTCGCGGCCCAATCCGCCTGAATCAATTCCAGCACCCGCTGAAACAGTACTTCGCGGTACTTCCGTGGAATGTGGGCATTGACGGCCGCATGAACCCAGTAGAGCGTGAACGAGAGGAGCTCCCGCGTCATCGTCTCCTCATGCTCTTCCTGGCCCTCGATGCCATATTCGCTCAACAACTCAACCGAAACCCGGCGTGGAATCAGCTTGTACAAGGCGTCGGCGACTTCGGCCGGCGTCATGGCTCCTTTTGGCATACTCATCCTCCCGAAAGGGGTCCAAGCATACTGGAGGCCCGCGCGCGTTGACAACCCTGGACGGGACACCAACGCCAGGCGTCGGTTGCTTGTCCGCCGGAAAGGCCTATGCTACATAAAGCCTCATCACCGCGAGATGGAGAACCATGACACCTATGCGACGTATTCGAGCGCTGCTCATCGGCCTCACCTTCCTCGGCATTCACTGGGTTGCACCGACCACAGCCGCAGAGGTGCAGGAACCACGCTGGGGCTTCAGCACCGATCTCGGCCTGTGGAGCGGCACCACCAACGACACCACCTTCGCGCTCGGCTTCGGACTCGATTACTACATGGACCAGAATTTTTCGTTCGGCGGGATGGCGCTCTTCACGCCGGTCGGGGACCTGACACAGATCGGCATCGCGGGAGTCGCGAAGTATCATCTTCGACTGAATAGCGGATTCAATCTGGTACCGTTCGCGGGACTAGGCATTCTCCACGCGGACCTCAACAGGGGCAACGGACCCACCAAAGTCGATCGCAACGACACGAGCCATTTCATTCCCCTGGGCATGTCGCTGGAATATCAGGTCGGCCCCAAAATCGCCTTCTCGACCACCCTCATGGTCAACCTACACCACATCACCCTCTCGGCCCCGGTTCCTGACGACAACACCAGCGTCGCGTTGCTCTTCGGCATCCGCTGGGGCCCATAGCCTCAAGCCCCTCGCACTCTGACCGATCTGACTGGGCGACAATTGACTGTCGGTTGGAAAACAGGGGGCTTCGGAGCAAGAATGGCCGGGTAATCAAGACCGCAGCAAGTGAGGGCCCGAGGCGTACTTGAGCAGTACGGTGAGGGCCTGAGCGATGCGAGAACGCAGCCGCAAACCCGTTTCAACATCCGCTACGCGGCTTGGGCGGGACGCCACCGCAACCCCACATGCAACAATTCCTGCAGGAGGTCTTTGTAGGCGAGGTCGGCTTTTTCGGCCGAGTCGGCAAAATCTTCGCCGCTGGCGATCTGAGGATTGGGATTGGCTTCAAGCACGTACACGTTGCCGTCTTGATCCATCCGCATATCGATGCGAGCGTAGCCACTCAGCCCCAATGCGCGATAGACGCGCTTGGCCAGATGCTGGATATGGTCGACGACGCCGTCCGGGAGGTTCCTCGCTTCGCACGAGCAGATGCCGTACTTGTCCTGGTATTTGCGGCTCCACTTTACCCGCTCCGTCGCGATGCGGCGGGCCTCCTCAGGCATCTTGTCCATCACGAGTTCCCAGACCGGAAACACTTGCAGATGCGCATTGCCCATGACCCCGACATACAGCTCTCGTCCTTCGATATAGCGCTCGACCAGGGCTCCGGTGCCGACATTGTCGTGGATGAAGGCCACCCGTTCCCGCAGTTTCTCATCGTCATCGACGATTGAGGCCTGCGAAATTCCGAGTGAAGCCTCTTCGCTGATCGACTTCACGATCAACGGGAAGGGCAGGTATTTGGGTCGCCGCACCATGCGATGCAAAGGCACCACCATGAACTCCGGGTACGGAATACGATGGTACGACATCACCTGCTTCGCCAACGCCTTGTCCCGCGCCAGCATGAGGCCGCGTGGATTGCAGCCGGTGTAGGGGATGCGCATCAACTCGAGGTAGGACACCACGTTCTGGTCGTAGACCGCCCGCCCGTCGAACTCCTCCAGCAAATTAAACGCGATATGGGGCTTCCAATCCTCGACGGCCGCACGAATCACTTCCAGATCGCTCTTGACCCCGAGCGGCTGCACCTCATGGCCGAGTTTCCGAAGAGTGGACACGACATCGTATTCGGTTTTCCAGGCCGCCCCTTCAAGGAGCTGTCCATTCAGTTGGTCGGGAGGGACAAGATCTTTATGCATCAACACAAGCACGCGCAATCGTCTCATAGTGCCACCTTGTGCCGGCCGCTGTGCAGATAGTTCATGGTCTGCACCGTCAGGAGGATCGCAAAATCCAGCTTGGCCTGCTCTTTATGCTGGGTCAGGTGTAATTTCGACGCCTGACATCGTTCGATCATGCCTTCCAACACCTGATCGATGGTGTACTGATATTCGCCGGTCCATTCGGCGACCCGGCGGCGGATTTCTTTTCTCGTGCGACGGAGGAACTCGGCGGCGCTGGGATTTTTTGCGTAGGCCAACCCGTCGGAAAACAGCTTCCTTAAGTCGGTATCGTACGACGGCGTGCGGCCGATTCCGTAGTGCTTACGCTTCTCCTCGTAGTGATCCCGGAGAGTCTTATAGATGCGCGGGAGCGGATCCAGCAGTTGCCGTCCGGTGACGACCGGTGTCGTACCCGCCAACTCGCCCATGAGTCGATCCATGAAATCCAGCTTCTTCATGACCGGCCAGCCTCGATACCGTTCCTTCCAGAGCGAGTGCGGATCCAGCCACACGGCAAAGGTTTCCGCGAAATCTTCATCCGGATGGCTCTGGGCATACCAGACATCCAGGTGGCGCACGAAACTCCGGCTATAGGGGCGCGGCGTGTAGTACTCGGGATAGGGCTGGGAGGAACGTCCGAAGAGTTTCTGGCGACGGCGACGACGACGGAGCAGGTAGGCGTTTTCAATGGCGTGACCGGCCTCGTGCCGGAGGATCCGCATGCACCAGTCCCTGGTGCCGCCTTCCACTTCCAACATCTGCGTCGCTTCCAGTTTTGCCAGCCGGGGATGCGCGAGATAAAACGGCACGGCAATGCCGGGCACACCGTCCGGCGTGAACCATTCGTCGGAGATCCAGACGTGTGGCCGGAAGGTAAGCCTGCGCGCCTCCAACTCACGAGAGAGCTGCGCAATAGGCTCTTGATAGAAGGTCCCTTCCAGGCGCAGGTCCAGGTCGCACATGCGCAGATCGAGGAGCTGTTCGTCGCTCCACTCCGCCCAAACCGGGGCGGGATCGGTCGCGCCGATGCCTTGTCCTCGATGATTCTTTGTCCGCCCCATCGTTCAACCACCAAAAAGCCCCGATCGGCGCCGTTTTGTTCTGTTTCAACTATAGCAGCTGATGGAAATTATGCAGGGCGGCCTCCCTTGACTAACGATGCGCCACTCAGGGAAAACCCTCGGACAGTGAGCCAGTCGAACCAGCCACCTCATTTTGGGACTGCAGGGAATGCCGGTTACGGATTACAGGGCGGGCAGACGATCGAGCAGATGGGGCACTCCATCCCAGATGTGGTCGATGACCAAACGCAGATAATCACGTGATTGATCCGGCTGATCCCGCCAGTCTGGGATGATCTCATGCACGTCCAGAATCGGCTGATCGATTCCATAACATACGTGATTGAAGAGAGGGACCTCCCGTCCGAATTCCCCGCGAATCCATGCCTGATGGTTCCTGCCCATGGCCACAATAACAGTCGTAGCCTCGATCAAGTCGCGCGCCAGTTTCCGCTGACGGTGGCGGGATGGATCGACCCCCTTCTCAAGAAGGCCGGCCAGGACCACGGGATGGATCTCCTGCGGTGACGCCTCGATGCCGGCAGAGCCGATCAGGCACCGGGCCCGCGAGCCGAGGTGAGCCTTCAACGCATATTCAGCCACGAGGCTTCTGAAAATATTGCCCGAGCACACGAAGAGAATCGACGTCATCGCCTCAACCCGTCAGTCTAAATGCCCCCGGCAACGACTATCCCAATCACGGCCCCGGTTGCGCTACAATGCCGGGCCATGCAGCCTACAATGATGCCGACATCGGCAAGCCCCGTGCAGCCGACCAGACCTTCCGACGAGATCGAACGCATGCAAACCCGCCTTTGCCGCCTGGTGGGACAAGCCATTGCCGACTACCGCATGATCGAGGACGGCGACAAGGTCATGGTGTGTCTTTCCGGCGGGAAAGACAGTCATGGCCTCCTGGAGATCCTCTTGTCGATCCGCAGTCGCGCGCCGATTCATTTCGACATCATTGCCGTCAACCTGGATCAGAAGCAACCGGGGTTCCCCGCACATGTCCTTCCGGAGTACCTGACCAGGCGCGGCGTGCCCTTCCATATCGAAACGCGCGATACCTACTCCGTCGTCAAACGCCTCATCCCCGAAGGCCAAACCACCTGTTCACTCTGCTCGCGCCTCCGGCGCGGCCATCTCTACCGGCTGGCCACGGAACTGGGCGCCACGAAGATTGCCCTTGGCCATCACCGCAACGACATCCTGGAAACGCTGCTGCTGAATCTGTTGTTCACCGGCAAGATGAAGGCCATGCCGCCCAAGCTGCGCTCCAAGAGCGGACGCCATGTGGTCATCCGCCCCCTGGCTTATGTGAAGGAAGCCGATCTGGCACGGTACGCTGCCTTGCTCCAGTTTCCGATCATCCCCTGCGACCTCTGCGGCTCACAGGAGGACCTCAAGCGGAAACAGGTCAAGGCCATCCTGCAGGACTGGGATCAACGGTTTCCCGGCTCCAACGACAGCATGTTTGCCGCCCTCGGCAATATTGCACCGTCGCTGCTCTTGGATCGAACCCTGTTCGACTTCTCATCCCTCAAGGCAGACGCCTCCCCGACAGACCCGGCCGCGAGTGACGCTGAAGACGATTTGCTCTAGCCTGACGCGCTGCTGCCTAGAGCAGGCAGTGGAAAAACCCGGTTGGCATGCGAAAACTCAGATGGTCCACACCGAGGGCCTAGCAGAATACCCCGCAGGATGCGAACCATCACTGGAAGGAATCGCCGGAACAGTACCGGACGTCAGACACGCTGGCGGAGATGGGTGCGACGGCCGCAGCGCAAGCACCGATAGGGATAGTAGCCGATCAGGAAGAAGAAAAAATCCAACAGGCCTTGGCGGCGGGAACGTTTCGTATACCCTGAACACTTGCCGCAATACGACATCTTACACTCTCACGTGGTGAACATCCGGTCCACTGCTTCCAATGGCCCTGGTTTTGGAAGGAAATATCCTACTGAAACATCCTAGGGCCATGCAAGTCTAGTTTGCACGACGTGCCCGTCGTTACTCGGCTACGGCATTCGTCTCAATGTGACACGATCCCGGTTGCTCGATCAGTGGGCAGACGTGCCGGGCAAGGCAGTGTGCCGGACTTCGCCCGGCTAGGTTCGACGGCGGAGACGAAACCGATAGACGCAAATGGTGCAGCGAAATGGATAGAACCCGATGAGATGCATAAAAAAATCCCGCCAACCATGACGGGTCACTCGCTTGGCCTCACCTGAACACATCGGACAATAGACCATGGACTGTTGCGGCGCGCCTTTCTCCGTCGCATCGGGTAAGATGACCGAGGTGCGCGGGAACGTGAGTGTGAATCAGTTTGCTACGGGGACGCAAGTCCCATCGAAGGAGGCCGGCGAGTGACATGAAGCGGTCCACACCATCCCGCCGGCCTGGAGCCGAACCCCCGCTCTGGTCGATCGCCGCCGCAGCCGGCGTGATTATCCTCACCCCGATGTTGCTGTATTCCCTTGCGCCGGAAGGGCCGATTCGCGAGGGTGATACCGTCTTCTCCAGCGGGGCCCACAAGGTATCGCTCTTTGAACCTGACCGCTACCGGCAGGCCGGCTACGAGGCGACCTGCATGCTCGATCCGAAAGACCCGCTCATTGTGACCCATTCTCCCTCAGAAGATGAGTCGGGCGAGGTGATCATCGCTCAGGTCCAAGGCAAAAGCACAATCGAGTGGCCGTTTTGCCCGCCGCAAGCGGAACTTCTCGTCAAACGACACCACATCACTCAACAGCCCAGCATCCTTCAGGACATTCGGGACGGACTGCTGCGCCTGTTCAAACCTTCGTAGCGACAGAACTCTCCTCGCCCGGCGTCAGGCTTTGAGCAACGACGCATAGCGCTGGCGAAACTTGGCCACTTTGGGCCCGACGACGTAGGCGCAGTACCCCTCAAACGGATTCCGTGCAAAATATTCCTGGTGGTAGGCTTCGGCCTCATACCACTGGGTCGCCGGCACCACTTCGGTCACAATCGGATTGGGATAGACGCCCTCCCGCGTGACGGCAGCCATCACTTCCTGAGCAATCTGCTGTTGCTCCGGGGAGTGATAAAAGATGCCGGATCGATACTGCGTTCCGATGTCGTTGCCCTGCCGATTGCGCGTCGTCGGATCATGAATCACGAAAAATACGTTCAAGAGATCACGAAACGTCACCAGCCGCGGATCGAAGGTGATCCGCACGGCCTCCGCATGCCCCGTGTGCCCGCTACACACCTGCTCATATGTAGGGGCATCCACCTGCCCGCCGATATATCCCGACTCGACCGACTGCACCCCTTTCACCTGGTCGTATACGGCTTCAAGACACCAAAAACAGCCCCCTGCCAATGTGGCGATGTCCATCGTTTCCTGCCCCATGTCCCACCTCGTCGTTGACTCGCACCGGCAGGCTAGGCCTGCCCTCCATTCCACCACTCTCGCCCTTCACGCTTCAACAACGCCTCTGCCTCCGGTGGCCCCCAGCTTCCACTCGGGTAATTCGGAAACGCCGCCGGTCCGGGAAGGGACTTCCACACGTCGAGAATCGTTTGTACGACCGCCCACCCCAGTTCGATATTGTCGGCGCGCTGGAACAGCGTGGCGTCCCCGGCCATGGCATCGTGCAGCAGCGTCTCGTACCCGGTGTGCGGGGCATTGCCGAAATAGTCGGCATACTGGAAGTCCATGTCCACCATACCGACCCGCACGGTCGGTCCCGGCACCTTGGCATCGAAACGCAGGGAAATGCCTTCATCAGGCTGGATGCGGATCACGAGCACGTTCGGAACCAATCGATCCACCTGAGTTTTTCTAAACAACATGAACGGCGCCCGCTTAAACTGCACCACAATCTCCGTCAACCGCCTAGTCATCCGCTTTCCGGTCCGGAGATAAAACGGAACCCCGGCCCAGCGCCAGTTATCGATGAAGAGCTTCATCGCCATGTAGGTCTCGGTCATCGACTCAGACGCCACATGCGGCTCCGACCGATACCCCATGACCGCCTTCCCGTCGGACGTGCCCGGGCCATACTGCCCGAACGCCACGAACCGCAGCACGTCCAGCGAACTCAGCGGGACGACCCCGCGCAACACCTTGGCCTTTTCGTCGCGTACGGCATCGGCGGCAAAGGAGTTGGGCGGTTCCATCGCCAGAAAGCAGAGCAGTTGCAGCAAGTGATTCGGCACCATATCCCGCAACGCGCCGGCCTGTTCATAATAGCGGCCCCGATGCTCCACCCCGAGACTCTCCGCCACGGTGATTTGTACATGGTCGATGTACTGGCGATTCCAGACCGGCTCGAAGATGCCGTTGGCAAACCGGAAGACCAGAATATTCTGCACCGTCTCCTTCCCGAGATAGTGATCGATCCGGTAAATCTGCCGTTCATGCAAGACCCGTTGGAGCTCGTGATTCAGCGCCCGCGCCGATTCCAGGTCGTGTCCGAACGGTTTTTCGATGACGACCCGACGCCAAGCGCTCTCACGTTCGACCGTCAGACCATACTCTCCCAGATGCGTCACGATTTGACCGAACAGACCGGGAATGGTGGCCATGTAAAAAATATAGTTGCCCCGGGTACCCGCGGACGCATCGACCTGCTGCAGCAACTCGTTCAGCCGTCGATACGTGGCGCCTTCCTGGAAATCCCCGGCCAGGTAATGCACGCGCTCCGACAACGCCTGCCAGACCGATCGGTCCACGGTCGCCGGCAGATAGTCGCCCATCACCCGATCCAACTTCTCGCGAAACTCCGCCGTCGTCATCTCCGGACGGTCCAACCCTACGATCGCGAACCCTTCCGGCAAAAAATGGCCGGCCATGAGATTGTAGACCGCCGGAATCAGTTTCCGCTTCGCCAGGTCGCCATCGATCCCGAAGATGACCATGACGCAAGGAGTGCGCAGCTGGGGGAGGTCCATCAGAGGTTCCGCGCTCATCGTTTCGGTTGTTCAATCAGCATAGTGGCATCCTGCCTGATCCCTCCCACAACCGCAACCTCCTCACCGGGCTCATGACGGTTCTTCCATTTGAGTAGGCGCCCGGCCTGCCCCGTGATACTCATGGAAGGGACGACACACCCGACAACCGGACAGGCGCCCCCACCATGCCGCTGCCATCTCCGCTGTTACCTGCGCCTCCTATCCGAGTCCCGCTTCATAGAGTGAGACAGTGGTGCACCTTCGCCGCACTCTGCGGCATGCTCGCCGTGATGGCTGGCGCCGGATTCGTGAGCGGCACGACGCCTCAGCTCACTCCCCGGGACGTGCACATCGAAGTGCCGGCCGATAGTCTCTTCGGCTCCCTGCCGGTCAACCGGAGTCTGACGGTTTCGATTCATGTGCCGGAACCAACGATTCTTCGAGGGGACACACTCGTCGCCGTCTTGGAAACTCCGTCATCCGCGCCCTACGTGGTTCCGCTGGAAATCGATCGCCCCCGGCATCACTATTCCGCCACCGTCGACCTCGGTCGGCTGTCAGGCACCATGGGCACTCCCCCGAAAGCGACCGCTCTTCAGGTCCTCATCGGCCACCGACAGGGGTTACACGTTGAACCCCTTGTGCGCCGCACGGTCGTCGTGACCCTTGCGATTCCTGGATACGCCGATCACCGGTCAGCCCGAGCGGATTTCGCCAACCACATGGCCAATGGTTCAGGGCCGCTTCGACATCAATCCGCGGACCTGGCGTTACTGGACGAACGCGTCGACGAAGAGGAATTGGTCGGGACCGGGGGACTGCCACAGCAGGAAGGCTATTGGAAGATGCTGCAGGGACTGATCCACAAAGGGATGCCGGATGGAGCGGCCACTCGGCGCGGGAGAGAGATCGGCAGGATGCCGGGCATCGGGTTTCGACTGTATGCCAACGGCGAGGCTCAGTTGATCGAGGTCGAACGTAGTTCAGGAGATGTGGAACTCGATCAGGCGGCAGTCCTGGCCGTCGTCAACGCCCACCCCTTTCCCCCGTTTCCGCCCGGAACCAGCGACACCCACGTCGATGTGCATGTCGAGATTCCAGGAATTCCCCGTTAGAACGGCACCGGGCCTCACCGGTCCCCGGACGCGCTAATTGTTGTGCGTCCGCTTCAGCCAGTCGATAAAGCGCTGGAGTCTCGTATGCTCCTCGTCATGCAGGTGCACAAACACCAATCCAAAGCCTGTGGCATTCGTCCAGCGCACCTCGGCGACCTCGACCGTCATGGGCTCATACGGAGCCGGGAACTCGACATGGAGGGAGAGACAGGCTCGTGCGGGGAGCGACTCCTCGCTCACAACATGGCAACCTTCATTGGACAGACTGGTAACCAACCCGCTCCCGGCAATGGCCTTACCCGAAAACGTGAGCGGCACTTCGATTTCATAGCGGGGACTATCGCGACGCTCCACATGTGCCTTTCGAAAGATGAGTGATCCGGACTCGATCCATAAATTGCCCGGAAATGGATACGCTGTTCCGCTTCCGAAATCAACCTTGCTGACCCGGGGTGTCACGAGTCTGCACACCGGCCCTGTTGCCGCCCGTGTCCTCGACGACCAGCCGGTCGGCGTATCGTTTAGGATACGAGTCCGTATCTCTTGTGACAGCCTGAACCACCCTGCCCATCGCTGAAACAATCAGGCGCCCTTGAACCACCGGGACATCCGGTCCGGCATGCCGCCCCACTCCCTGAAAGCCGGTGCCTGCTTCGGCTGGCATGAGGGTTGCTCAATACAACAGTAACAAGTAGCTCGCTCGACCCGAATTGGAGCCTCAAAAGGAGCGTCTCATGGAGCACTTATCGGAGATTGTGATTACCATCGTGGCCTTCGCCGCCTTGATCGGGCAGTGGATGACAGACCTCCGCACCATGCCGAACAGGAACCGCCCCACAAGCCCCGATGAGCGGTGAGGCCGCTTTCCATCACCACGCCACACCTCAGATGCCGGGACGATACACCAGGCTCTTCGCCACCCCGATCGCGCCCCCTCACAGACCCGCCGACAGGATTCTGGCTAGCATTGCCCTTGTCCTCATCCCTTTCCCCGTGAGCAGCCCCCTGTTGCTGTGGCTGACAGGCCGGCGCCATTTCTCCGACAATCCTGACCTGCCACCCCCTCACCACGACCGGACATCCTGACCCGGACTATTCATGAATGCGGTCGCGAGGCGTTCGAGAGGGAAGCCCGCCAAGGCTGCTCGCACGTAAGACCGACGCAGGCGTACTTGCAGTGCATCGAGGAGGCCGAATGAGAACAACCTCGCCGGGCGAGAGGATCGGACGCCGGAGCAGGGATTCATGGCTCGTCCTGGTTAAGGGTTCCCCGTCTCCCCGGATTCCCGGGGGATATTTCTGAGCAGTCCGGCTAAAGTTCAGGAAAAACCCTGCCGAAAAGGTCCATACGCCCTCAGGAACGAGGGCCAAGGCAAGGAGGCCTTACCATGGACATGGATCTTCGTTCATCCACGCGGGTCGCAGTGACCTACCCTGTTCGCCTGTCGGGCGACTCGATGATCGGCCAGGGAACCCTCATCAACCTCTCCGGACCTGGCTGCGCGGTTGAAACCACGCTTCCCGTCCAACCGGGCGATTACCTCGAACTCCATGTGATGGCACCGGACCAGGCGCGACCGCTCACGGTAGGCCTCGCAAAAGTGCGCTGGGCCACCGAGAAAAAAGCCGGCATCGAATTTATCCGGGTGCGTCGGGATGAGCAGAGCCGCCTGCAACGCCTGATCGGCCAGGTGCTCGAAGAGTCGGCCATGGAAGCCAACACGAACGGTCGCGAACTGACCGCTGCCTAATCAGCAGAGACCGGCGCGACGCAGTGAAATGCACGACAAGGTAAGACGCCGGGAGATCCGGAGGATACAGCTCAGTGCCCTGCCGGATCCTTGGCGGGATTGGCCATCCGCTTAACGATAATTTTCCGGCCTACGGTCATGAGGGTGAACGACGTCGCAAACGCGATCGGCACGAAGATCGCCGTCGCCACATTCGCATTCTTCAGCCAGCCCATCTCGTAACAGGCCTTCAGTACGTAACTTCCCAAGCCTGTCAGGTAGTAGGTGATCACGATCACGGAGAGACTCTCCACCGTGCGCTGCAGGATCGCCTGAGCCCGCGTGGTGGAGTCCACGCTGATCAGCAGCTTCATGTTCTGATCCTGTAATTGGATATTCTGCTCCTGCAGCCGCAGTTCGATATGTGTCCGAAGCACGGCCACCGTCGCTTCAAAATCCTTCTCCATGGCATCGATACGCCGGAGCAACTGCTGGTAGCCCTCGGTGACGCCGGTGATTTTCCAGCTCACATACTCTGAAATCTGCCGGAGCGGCGGGTAGGGTCGCTCCTGCAACGCCGCGAGGTTGCTCTGCACGATGCGGTCGTACGGCACCGAGGCGGAGAGCCTGTACCGCATCGACTCCGCCAACCGGCTCACCTGCAAGAGGTCCTGGGTCAGGACCGTCAGCCATTTCTGCATGGTCGGCGGGGTCGTTCCGCCGAGCTGCTCGATCAAGACAGCCCGCTGATAAAGATGTCGCTGTTCATAGTCATGGATTTGATCGACGGCGCGTGAAAACGCTTTCATCGGCAACATGACGAGGTGGTAGTAGTTCTCGATGGCGACGATCGTATCCACGATTTTGGCGACCTGCTGCCGAAGCGCTTGCTCGGAGGTTGAGCAGATCAGATACCGTTCCCGGTCGAACTCGTCCGGCGTGAAACTCGTGACCGCCACGATCTCGTCGCCCAAGATACGGCTGCCATAGACCATGGCGCCGGGGAGTCGCGCCGGGAGTTCCTGTTCGAGCGGCAGCTCCTGCGGCAGAAACAGCAGGTCGAGCGCATTCACGCGGATGCCGAGCGGGCACAGCGGCATCATGTAGCCGGGAAACGTGATCGGCCCGAAATCGAGCGGGGTGGTCGCGTCACGGACGACATGCCACACCTGGTAACTGTAATACTCCGTGTGGGCTTCCCACACGACGACGAGACGGTCGCCGTTGGCCGCGACTTTGAACCCGTAGCCGAACCGGTCTTCGATGGCCCCTTCGGAAATCTCCAGGGCCTGCAACAGATGCTGGAACTCCCGGCGGCTATTGGGGCGTTCCACCGGCGGGTTGGCCATCCGATACGCCACATGGTGAATATGGGCCGGAACACCGAGCCACTGCGGGAGATACTGTTTATTGGATTGATGGATCCGGTTCAAAAATCCCGGCGGGCGGGAATCGGTTCCGGAAGGCTCCACGTGATCCGTCATAACACCCGGCGCTCCGAATGAAACCAACAGAAGGCGCGTCCTACATCCAACCCCTTCAGACCTGCATCAGAACAGAGCGGAGACCGCAGCCATTCACCGCGGCGGCGGCAGGGGCCACCGCCACTACTCATCTTCCTCTTCAATGTCTTCAATACCCTCATAGCTGACATCCCCTTCATGGATGGACGTCGCCATCTTTTCACAAGCCGACTCAATGATCTCTTCAGCCTCTTCGGGGGAATCGGCTGAAATCAAAAACTTCACGGTAATTCCAAAGCGCTGGTTCACAATCGTACTCCTTCGGCGAATGAGGGGACAGAAAGTCTGTCACCTGCTGTGGCTCAATACCATAAGCTCCCGCGTATTGTCACCCTTCTGTCGTAGGCCGTGGATACCGGACAGGTTCGACCGGGTCCCTTCACCCGCCGGAAACGGGGCCGACGGCTCTCGGCGGAGACCCGTGCAACTGTCTCAGCCGTATGAGAAGCAGATCCTATCGCGATGGAGAAAGAGGGGGAATCGGGGGCAGGAAGGGAAGATCGAAAGAGATACGCGCCGGCGGAAACCTGGTCCCGACGCCCACTCACGGGAAGGCGCCGGGACCGCTCGATTATTTACGCAACAGCATGTGGCCGCGACGATTCTGTTGATGGCAGGCTTCGTCATGGTCGGCACAGAACGGGCGATCCTTGCCATACGAGACAATCGCCACCTGCTTCGCATTGACGCCCAGATCGACCAGGAAGCTCTTCGCCGCCTTGGCTCGTTTTTCACCGAGCACCAGGTTGTAATCGTGGGTCCCGCGCTCATCGCAGTGCCCGGAGATCTTGAGGAGCGCCTTGGGATTCTCCTTGAGCCAATCGGCGTTAGTGGTCAGCGACGCCACGCCGTCGTTGTCCGACACGCTGTACCGGTCATATCCGTAGAACACGTCCTTGAGCCCGGCTTCCATGGCCGCGGCCTCCTCGCGACGAATTTCGGCATACCACTTCTCATCACGATCGACCGGCATCAGCATATTCCCGATGTTGCTCCGGCTGAGTCGCTCTTCCCCGGAAATCTGGCCGTTCACCAGCGGCGAGAAGCCTCGCAGCTTCCCTCCCTCCGGCTCGCTCATCCCGTCTTCCCGGCCGAGGGAAGGATACTGTCCGTCTCGCGCACCGTCGCGCTTCGCATACTCGCTTCCGGAACGGCCCTCCTGAGACATGGACTGGTCATCGGAGCCCGACTGAAACCACTTCATATTGCTGCAGCCTGGTGCCGCCAACAGAACCATTGCCATTCCGCTCATCATCAGTTGCGATGCGCCACGGTACTTCATGAACCTTACTCCTTCACGCTGGGGTGTAACGTCTGCCTGACGTTACAAATATAGCACCGGCATACAATTCCTCATGATTCCGCATGCGCGTGCCATAAATCATCGTCATTTCATACAGTTATCTACCAAAATCCGGGCGACACGCACCCGTGACACCTGAAAGAAATCGCATGTTTTCAGGCATTCTGAGCGGCAATCGTGCGGAGCGTGACCAACAACGCAGAAACATGACCTCTGAGGAGGAGCAAGGGATGAACTGAGGACACCAGGAGACTATGAAGGCGTGAAGGTGTGAGGAAGATGTCTGTGCTGTTTGGTGCGCCCGGAGGGACTTGAACCCCCAACCCTCGGATCCGAAGTCCGATGCTCTATCCAATTGAGCTACGGGCGCGCGCGGGTATAAGAACCATGTTACCGAGGGGATGTCAAGAAACGCGGAGCCCAACGGTGCTGTTCACAGGCAGAAGGCCTCGATATTTCAGACGGTCGATTCATGAGATATCAGCTGCAGAATACGTGAGGCGACCTCGGCAGTCGAGGCGCCGTCGGTGGAGACGACGTGGTTGGCTGCCGCCTGATACTTGGGTGTACGCTCGGTCAACACGTCGCGAATTTCCTCCGTGAAGGACTTCGTGCCCGTCAAAGACGGGCGCTGGGTATCACCGCCGATCCGACGCGTGATCGTCTCCACGGTCGCGGTGAGCCAGACCACTGTCCCGGTTCGTCGCAACGCCTCCACATTTTCAGGTCGCAAAATGGCACCGCCGCCGGTATCGATGATCAACTGGTCCCGCGCGGCAAAATCACGGCAGACGGCCGACTCCAAGTCGCGAAAGTGATCCCATCCGAACTGTTTGACGATCTCGGGCACGGACAGCTGTGCCCGCTTCACGATTTCGGCATCGGTCGACACCACGGTGCGACCCAGCTTGCGCGCCAGCACCTTTCCAACCGTGCTCTTGCCGGTCCCACGGTATCCGATCAACACGAGATTCATGCGAGGATCCATGCCCTGACACGAGGATGTTGTGCGGGTTCCTGCTGCGGGAGGCCGACCGCTGTCTTAACCAAAGCGAGACTCCAGCACCCGTCGCATGACATCGGCCGGTGCCGGCTGCTTCGTCCACAGCTCAAATTGCAGCACGGCTTGGTTGAGGAACATCTCTAAACCGGAAATCGTCCGGCAGCCGGCCGCCTTCGCTTCCTGCAGCAGCTTCGTTTCGCGCGGATTGTAGACAATATCCATCACGGTCAGTTCGGGCCTGAACAGATTGGCCGGCACACAGGATTCGTCTATACGAGGCGACATCCCGACCGGCGTGCAGTGAATCAAGGTGCGCACGTGCGGCACCCAGTTCCGAAGCATGTCGAGCGTGAGCGGGCCATCCTCAATAGGGATGTTCGCCTTGTCTCGCAAATCCTTCACCAATTTCTGCCGCTCAGCTTCTTCGATCCCCAAGATCGTCAACCCGGCGATGCCCGTCCCGGTTGCCAGCGCGAAGGCAATCGCTCGGGCTGCGCCACCGGAGCCAAGGATCAGCACCCGATGCCCGTCGAGCAGCGCCCCGCCTTCTTTCAACGCGCGCAACGCCCCCGACGCATCCGTGTTGTACCCCTTGAGCTTGCCCTCTTCGACCACGATGGTATTGATCGCGCCGATATGTTTGGCGGTGGGCTCGACCTCATCCAGAAACGGAATCGCCGCCACTTTGTGAGGAATCGTCACACTGAACCCTCGCGCATTCCCCAGCGCCCGCACCCCTTTCAGCGCATCGCCGAGGGCTTCCACCCGAAACGCCAGATACACCAGATCCAGCCCCATCTTCTGAAAGGCCGCGTTATGAATCGCCGGCGAGAGGGAATGTTCGACCGGATTGCCGATGATGCCGCACCATTGAGTCTGAGTCGTGATGTCCATACGCTGGTGATCCTAGTTCCTGCGCCGCTGTTCCAATGCCACTCTGTTTACCCCTTGCTGATGGTCATGCCGCCGTCGATAGGGAACGTCGCTCCGGTCACCCAGGTGGCCTCGTCGGATGCGAGGTAGAGCGCCATCTTCGCCACTTCTTCCGGCTTGCCGGGCCGACGAATGGCGTACTGGGCCATGATCGGTTCGAGGCTGGCAGGATCGGCCATTAGAGGCGCCGCCATGGGCGTGTCCACCAGACCGGGATTCATGACGTTGCAGCGGATATTGTCCTGCGCGTAGTCCACTGCGATGGACCGTGTCAACGAGTCCAAGCCTCCTTTGGACGCCGCATAGGCCGACAGACCGCGGATCCCGACCAGGCTCGCCACAGTGGAAATGTTGATGATCGAGCCGCCCCCGCACTTGATGAGCTCCGGAAGAGCCGCGCGGGTCATCCGGAAGACGCCCGTGAGATTGATGTCCAACACCTTCGCCCAGGTGGCATCGTCCGTTTCGTGGAGCCGTTTGCCGAAATCGCCGATTCCAGCGTTGTTCACCAGAATATGCAGCTTGCCGAAGGTACGCAGGGTCTGCGCGATCACATCCTGCACGTGGGCCTCGTCCGTGACGGATCCGACCACCGCCAATGCCCGCCCTCCGTTCACCCCGATGCCTTTCACCACCCGGTCGAGCTCTTCCTTGCGGCGACCGGTTACCACGACGGAGGCGCCTTCGTCGGCAAACAGCTTCGCGATCGCCTCCCCGATTCCCGCATTCCCGCCGGTAATGATGGCCACTTTCCCCTGTAACCGATTCATGCCTGTGCGTCCTCCCCCTCGTGCGCTTCGTCATCCTGCTCGCCGCCTGCCTCTACCTCGATCGTTTTGTTCGGACGCGACCACCAGCCCTCTTCCACCTTTCTTGCGACGGTCAGGAAACCCGAATGCGCCACCATACGATGATCGGGCCGGACACTCCGCCCCTGAATCGACCAGGTCCGCAACAACGTCTCAAACGTTTCGATCATGCCGAATACCGACGTGCGCTCCAGCGCCTCCACGGTTTGCATGACCTGTGGGATGGTCGGCACGAAACTCAAATAAATGCCGCCCGAGCGCAGGACTTTCGCCGCATGCGGCACCACCTGCCAGGGTTCCGGCAAATCCAGTACCAGGCGATCGAACAAGCGGCCGTCTTCCAGCACATCGATCCCCTCGTAGGCATTCTTGCGACAGGGCATGAGGGTGGAGACCGGCCCCATATACCGCTCAATGTTGGTCAATGCCGTGCGGGCAAAATCGTCCCGGGCTTCGTAGGTGACGACCAGACCGGTCGGCCCCACGGCACGCAACAACGCCATCGTGAGCGCTCCGGACCCGGTTCCGGCTTCGAAGACGCGCGCGCCGGGATAGACATCCGCCCACATCGGAATCAACGACAGGTCCTTGGGATAGAGTACCTGCGCCCCGCGAGGCATTTTCAGGACATATTCCCCGAAAGTCGGCCGGAGCGCGAGAAACCGTTTGCCCTTCGAGAGGGTCACCACGGTGCCGTCCGGCTTGCCGATGAGCTCATCGTGCGGAATCGTTTCGCCGCTGAAGTGATAAATATCCCCGGCTTTCAATGTCAGGGCATATTGCCGGCCCTTTTTGTCGACCAGATGAACACGTTCGCCGTTTTGTAGTTGTGACATAGTCCGGCATTCTAGGAGACTGCCCACGGGTTTTCAACCGAATCACCGCTGTCGCTCCTCCGCGGGCCGCTTCGTCGCGCCTCTTGACACTGCGAGGAGCGGCCCTATCTCGTGCCATGGGCAATCCGGATTGCCCGCTGTCTCGTAATACCACTGAGTGACGGAGTCGAGAGCAGGGACGAACGGCGGTGAATCCTTTTTTGCCCCCCCTGTCTCTAATGAAGTAGTGGCACTGACAGCCTCTCCAAGCTGTACCATAAGCGAACCTCCCCAGGACGGGGAAGAGGGGTGACAACAATGAAAGATGCGCTCGCGATTCAAGACGATACAGACCCGACGGTTGCGGCTGAGGTGGACCCGGATGCCGATGACCCGGAAGCCAGCACGCTGCTGGACAGCATCGTGCAAGGCGACCAGGCGGAGACCGACGCAGACTCCGAGGACGCCGCGCCTGAGAAGCCTGCGCGCTCGGCCTCTTCGCCGTTTCTCCTGGAATCCCTCTACTTCCGTTCGTTCGGCGAACGCCCGCTGCTCGAACGGGATGAAGAGATTGCCCTGGCGAAACAACTTGACCTCGGCACACGCCAAATCCGGCAGACCCTTCAACAAGCGGTGAAAGCCGGAGGCCGCCTGAAACGAACCGACCGCACGACCGAGTGCCTCGAAACACTCAAAACAGTCCGCCGTCTGAGCGGCCTCTCGGCCACTGCCCTCAATCAGGCGGAACGCGCACTGGACGATCTTCAACTGGACGCCACCACCGGTGGCAGGGTTCCCATGTCGGTCCGCAAGGAACTGGATGCGGCCTTGACGCAATTGAAGGCCTCACGCATCACCCTGGAGACGGCCAAAGACGAGCTGGTGCGCTGCAACCTTCGCTTAGTCGTGAATGTGGCCAAGCATTACACCGGACGCGGGCTGACCCTGTTGGATCTGGTCCAGGAGGGCAATATCGGATTGATGAAGGCCGCTGAGCGGTACCAGCACCGGAAGGGGTTCAAGTTCAGCACCTATGCGACGTGGTGGATCCGGCAGGGCATCACCAGATCCCTGGCCGATCAGTCACGCACGATCAGAATTCCCGTGCACCAGACGGAAGCTTCGAATCGCATTCTCCGGGCCTCGCGCCGTCTCGTCCAACAGTTGGGACGCCAGCCACGTCTTGAGGAGGTGGCTTCCACCATGCGGATGAGACCTGATCGGCTGCATGAGACCATTCAGGCTTTCCAGGAACCGGTGGCGTTGGAGCATCGGGTCGGTGATGGCGGCACGGAGCTCGGCGAGCTGCTCCCGGACCAGCAGGCGGTCCCTCCGGACGCGCATGTGAACCGCACGGAACTCACCCGTGAAATGGATCGGATTCTCGGCACCTTGACGCCCAGAGAACAAACCGTCATCCGGTTGCGCTTCGGGATCGGAGAAGATCAGGCGCGCACGCTGGAACAGGTCGGGCAGCATCTATCGGTTACTCGCGAACGGATTCGGCAAATCGAGGCCAAAGCGCTGAAGAAACTCAAGACCCCGATGGTCAAGGAAATGTTCGCGGCGATCAAGTAACCGCCGGACCTTTCACATAGCAAAGCAATGCGGGCGAGGGTAACACCTCGCCCGTGTTGTTTGAGCCGCGCTTTCGCCATGCATCCTATTGTGAGAGAATGCGGCAACGGAGGAACGGCTCCCCCCTATGCTGACAGCCCCCCATAGTCGACACTTTGCCGCCCGGCCCGATCGGACACGATGGCTCGCCTGGGGCCTTTTCTCATTCTCCATCCTCAGCCTCTGCACGCCCGCGAACGGTGCAGGCCACAACCCCACTGAATCGACCCCGCTCACCGAGCTGTCGGTACCCGCCGTCGTCGCCAAAGTCCGTCCGTCGGTGGTCACCGTGCTCACGCGCGGCATTCCCCAGGGGGGCTCCCAGCACGGGGCGCCGCCGGGCTCTGGCTCCGGCGTGATCCTCGATGCCGGTGGATACATTCTGACCAACAATCACCTGGTGCAGGGCGTGACGAGCGTCGTGGTAGGACTCTCGACCGGCCGGCTCACACCGGGGCGAGTCGTCGCTCGTGATTTTCTGCTCGATCTCGCCCTGGTGAGAATCACTGCTCCGGATCTGGTTCCGGCCGAATTCAGCCGGCGCACCTCCTTCGAAATCGGCGAAACCGTGATCGCCATCGGAAACCCCCTTGCCCTGAAGGGAGGTTCCACTGTCACAGTCGGCGTCATCAGTGCACTCGATCGCTCGGTGCTCACGCCGGAGGGTGAGACCCTATACGATCTGCTCCAAACGGATGCCGCGATCAACCCGGGGAACAGCGGCGGCCCGTTGGTCGATCGATACGGCCAGGTCGTGGGCATCAATGTCGCAATCGCTCCTTCCGCGCAGGCCATCAGTTACGCCATTGCCATGGAGGCGGTGACACCACACCTTCAATCCATGATGGATCGCGGCTCGGTCCTGCGGCCGGACCTCGGCTTGATCCCGGTGACGATCACCCCGAGCGTTGCCGCGAGCTTCGACCTGGAGAGTGATCGGGGCATCCTCGCGCTCTCGGTGGATCCTGCCAAACCGGCGGGGCGAGCCGGATTGCAATCCGGGGATGTGGTGACCGCCATCGATAACCATCCGCTCTACAACATCGGCGATTTCTGGCATGCCGTGAGTCGCGCAAGCGACCAGATGGCGTTTCAAATCACCACGCAAGGAAAGGCCGGCACGGGCACCATTACTGTGTCACGACCCGGCCCGGCCAGGCCGTAACCCATGACACTCGATCAGCCCTTCCAGATAAAGACGGCGCACCCGATCTCGAACGTGCCTGCACCGGCTCAGCCGCCCCGAGCCGGCATCTTGATACGCTGCGAGCCCCTCCCCTACGAGAGAGCCTGGAATCTGCAACGGGCCTGCCGGACCGAGCGTGCGGCCGACCGCTGCGAAGATCTGCTCCTACTCCTGGAACACCCTCCCGTATTTACCGTGGGCCGCACGACCCAAGACCAGCATTGGCCGGGAGAGAGCCGCCTGACGCAGGAATCAGGTATCCCCGTGATTCGTACGGAACGCGGCGGGTCGATCACCTACCACGGACCGGGCCAGTTGATCGGCTATCCCGTTCTCCGCCTTTACGATTTCTGTGCCGGACCGAAGGCTTATGTGCATCGATTGGAAGATGTGATCATCAGCACCCTGGCTGAGTGGGGGATTGCCGGACATCGCCGTGAGCGGCTGCCGGGAGTATGGGTCGGAGGGAACGTCCCCTCGAAAATAGCCTCGATCGGCGTGCGCATTTCGCAAGGCGTGACGACGCATGGTTTCGCGCTGAATGTCTGCCTGGACCTGGCGCCCTTTTCTTACATCGTGCCCTGCGGAATTGCGGACTGCCGCGTGACCTCCATGACGGCACTCTTAGGAGAAGCGCCCGAGATGAGCGCAGTCCAGGATCGGCTGGCTCACAATTTTGCTCAACGGTTTCATCTGGAGTGGACAGAACGCATCGGACCGGACCGGTTCATGGCTCTGACTGAACCATCACCGGCGACGACTCACGAGCCTCTGCCTCCGCACGCTACTCACCCGCAAGGAGTCACGTGATGAACGAACTCGATACCCACACCTTTCGACTTGCCGTCGCCCAGTTTAACGAAGCGGCTGAATCCATGCACCTCGACACGAATCTGCGTGAGCGTTTAAAACTGCCGCAGCGCTCCCTGCTGGTCAGCATACCGGTGAAGATGGACGACGGGCATGTGGAGGTGTTTACCGGATACCGTGTCCAGCACGATTCCGCGCGAGGTCCCTGCAAAGGCGGCATCCGGTATCATCCGGACGTCAATCTTGGCGAAGTGGCCGCACTGGCCATGTGGATGACCTGGAAATGTGCCGTGGCGGATCTTCCCTATGGCGGCGCGAAGGGCGGGGTGAAAGTGGATCCCAAAAAACTGTCCCGCGGGGAACTGCAACGACTGACGAGGCGGTACGCGGCGGAAATTTTCCCGCTGATCGGCCCCGACAAAGATGTCCCGGCCCCCGATGTGGGTACGGACCAGCAGGTCATGGCCTGGATTATGGATACCTACAGCCAGCAGGTCGGCTATGCCGTGCAGGGAGTCGTCACAGGCAAGCCGCTCTCGATCGGCGGCAGCCTGGGCCGGGAGGAAGCGACCGGTCGCGGCGTCTCCTACGTCACACTGGAAGCCTTGCAGCACCTGAAACTGGACGTATCCAAAGCGACCGTCGCCGTTCAGGGGTTCGGCAATGTCGGATCGAATACCGCCCTCATCATGCAACAAGCGGGCGCCCGGGTTGTGGCCGTGAGCGACGTCAGCGGCGGATTGTATAACCCCAAGGGCCTGGACATTGCCGCCGTGCTCCATCGCTATCGCGACAAACACGAACCACTGTGCGAGATCAAGCTGGGCGAGTCGATCACCAACGAAGAATTGCTGCAACTCGATTGCACGGTGTTGGTGCCAGCCGCGCTTTCCGAGCAAATTACCCAGGCCAATGCATCCAAGTTGCGCTGTAGAATTCTCGCGGAGGGCGCGAACGGGCCGACGACCTTGGAGGCCGATCGCATCCTGACCGACAAGGGCGTGTTTATCATCCCGGACATTCTGGCGAACTCGGGCGGCGTGATCGTCTCTTACTTTGAATGGGTGCAGGACGTACAACGCTTCTTCTGGAAAGCCAAAGATATTCAGGACCGGCTGCAAGATATCATCACCAGTGCCTTCCATCGCACCCTGCGTTTCTCTGTGGAGAAACGGACGACGATGCGCATGGCCGCATTGATGTCCGGCATCGACAAGGTGGCCCAGGCGCATCTCCAACGCGGGCTCTATCCCTAGCAGGATGCGGACCTCGCTCATGCCATGACACGGTACATACTCGCGGCGATCGCCGGAATCTGGATGGCCGACGGCCTCGCCTTGCTGGCGGTCCCCCTGCTCGTCATCAAACGAGTTCAGGAATCTCTCCTGCACAGCCCACAACTGCTCCGCTGGGAAGCCGTCGGTATCGGCCTCGGAGCCATTCTGATTGTCTGGTCCGGGTCGATTCCCTATCAGCCGCTATGGTGGATTACCGGCAGCGCCATGATCATCAAGGGGGGTTTCCTCACATGGGGTCCCGCCGCATGGCGCACGCCGCTGCTGGATTGGTGCTTTTCCCGCGAAGCCATCGACTACCGGTTCATCGGACTGTGGCTGTGCATGCTTGCCGTTCTGCTGCTCCATGCGTTAGGGTTGCTCCACCGGTAACTACGGCTTACAGCGGGCCTCGATCGAGACCATTCTCATGAGTCACCACACCATCGCCTCACTCTGGGAAGAACACAGCCGAGAGGGCTGGCCGCGTTTTTCCAGCCCGAACGAAGGACAATTGATGACGCTGGATACCGTCATCGGGGGCTGTGCCGTGTTTTACCTCGACGGGCAGGCTGAAATGGACAGTCAACGCATCGCGATACTCCAGGACTGCATCGTCGACCTGGATAACTTGCTCGATGACCTGACCGAAGACAGTTTGGGCTACTTTCAACGACTCCGCCGACTCGCGGCCGCCCTCGTCCAGCTGAATCCAGGGACCTGACCGCGGCACCACAAGGAGCAGCGGGGACCGACCGGAAGGCCCGCCCCCGCTGCCTGTTCCCTACGGCACCTCGACGATATCTTTCTTCATCGGACCGAGCAGCCCCAACAATTCACTTTTCTCACCGGCCGGCACGTTAAACTTGTCGAGCGCGGCGACAAGATCCTGAACCAGGGCTCCAAAATCCGCACTGCTGATTTGCATCCCCAGGTGTGTGCTTTTCATGTCGCGGCCGCGATAGCTGCATGGGCCACCTGTCGCGCCACACACTTGATCGACCAAGTGCCCCTTCAACTTGGGAATGTCCGTCGTAGCAAAGCGGCTATTAATTCGCCCATCCGCTGCCACATTGGCCACAAATTGATCCACCACCGCCGTAATGGCAGGCTTTCCTCCCAAACGGTCATAGAGGGATTTTGTGGCCGTCGCCCCGGCCGCCGGGCGCCCGGCTCCGTTCAGACTCCCGGTATCCGCGCAACCAGCCAGCACCGTCAGCGCACTGAGTACCATCGCTCCCATTCCCACACTCTTCAATACCATCATCCCCCCCCCTTGTAATAAGTGACCGACTGCTGGCCCTCCTCGACCCACCATGAGCCGGGGGTTTGAACCAGCCGCACCGGTTGACCCCAGACGATAGGGGAGATATGATCTATTCGTCTAATATATTGTTTTCATATTACCTATAGTTTCTAGCTATACATAGGGGCAAGAGGCGTCATGGAATTGCGTCAAATTGAGTATTTCATGGCCGTGGCGGCCCACCAGAATTTCAGCCGCGCGGCAGAACATGTCCACGTCTCCCAACCTTCTCTCTCGGTCCAAATCGGCGGACTCGAAAGGGAATTAGGCACCCGCCTGTTCGATCGGCTCGGCCGGAAGGTCGTCCTGACTCAGGCCGGCGAATTGTTCCACGTGCACGCGGAGCGGGCGTTGCGGGAACTGGATCAGGCTGAGCAGGTAGTGCAGGAGCTGCTGGGCGCAAAACGGGGCCGCTTGGTAGTGGGCGCACTCTCAACGGTCAACACCTACCTCATCGCCCCACTTGTCTCCCGATTCAAACAACGCTTCCCCGACATTCACTTGCAAGTACACGCGCAGGCCTCGGGAGATGTCGTGAACGGGCTGCTGTCGAATCGCCTCGACATCGGAATCTGTTTACTGCCGCTGACGCATCCACAACTGACGACCGTCCCGCTGTTCGAAGAACGATTGGCCCTCGTCGCCCCGGCAGGCATGCACATTGCGACACGTCGCGCGCGCATGCAAGACCTCGCGCGGCTTCCCCTGGTCCTCATGCCAGTCGACTATTGTCTGCGGAAAATGGTCGAAGCCGAATGCGCCAAGGCGGGTGTGCATCCGCAGGTGGTGTTGGAAATGACTTCACCCGAAGGAATCCTTCAGGCTGTGGCGGAGGGAACGGGAGCCACGATTCTCCCCGAACTCTACGTCCGGTCGCGGCTTCCCGGAATGGATCTCCAGGTGATCGATCTCTACGATCCCACTCCCCGTCATGCCGTCGGCCTGGCGTATCTCACCAAGCGACACCGCGGGCTGGCCGCTGAGGAGTTTGCCGCGATCTGCCAAACGACGATGCAGGACCTGCAGTCCGACCCCGAACAGTCCAAGCGGAACAGGCCGAGAAAGCGGACGGCACGACGAAAATAGCATCCCCTCTATCCCGCCGCCGCGCCAACTGAAAGACCGGCCTCGACCTTGAAAGTCAGACTGCCCCTTGGATAGAATGCCGTGTTTGCTGAGTCATCCCCCCGACGTCCTATACCAACTGTCAGAACGGTGTGAGTTCTGAGGATCTGTTCCAAGGAGGCCTTCATGATGCAGCGCAAATGGGCGTTCACAGCCTTAACGGCGATGATGGGATCCCTGTATCTCGCTGCCATGGTGAGCGCCGGGCCTTATGAACTCAGCAAGGACGACTTGACCGACCCCAAAGGAATTGCGAGCCAGGACGTGTCTCTCTTCGGGATCAAGCTGGGGGACGATGAAGGAAAAGCGCTGGATGGGCTGGTGAACGAAAAAATTCCCGGCATCAAGACCGAACAGGAGGCGACGTTTATTTTCCTGCTCGATCAACGTAAACCGACCGGCCCGATGGCCGGGGTCAGAGTACAGGACGGAAAGGTCGATCTCATTTTCATCAACAACCGCTTTGCCTATAAAACTCGCGGAATCTTTCGCAACGTCCTCAACAGCGAAAGCCCGGATGATGTGCGCAAGCTGCTCGGCAAAGAAGATTACGGCGATGAAAACGTCATGGGCGCCATGCTCGCTTATGACAAGCAAGGCTTCCAGGTCAACTATCTCGGAAAAGATGTGAACGTGGAGTTTTCGCTCCCCCGCTAAGGCCGCCCGGTCGTCGGTTCTGCCCCACCACTACCTTCCCTTTCGCTGCCTGAAACCGTGAAGATCCGTGCCCACCTTGCGACGGGCACAACCTTGCCCCGTTTGCCACAGCAAGCCGAGTCGCGAACAAACCTGGGAAGAACTAGAGGTAATTACCGGGCAAGACCAGCCCGGCTATCACTAAGCCGCAGGCCGTAGTTGATGAGGCTCGTCGCCGTGTTCCAGCGACGCTTGGAATTGAGAATGACGAGCAGCAAGTCGCTGCCGTCTTGGGAGACTTTCGCGATGAGGCATCGGCCTGCCTTGGACGTGAATCCCGTCTTCACCCCTTGCACTCCCGGAATGCGCCCCAGAAGCCGATTGGTCGTGCGCAGGACATACGCCCGATGTTCATTGATCGGCATGATGATCTCACGCTCTTCACGTACCAACTCCTTGAAGACGGGGTGGTGCAGGGCGATCTCGCTCAGCTTGGCCAGATCCTCCGCCGTCGAATAATGTTCCGGCGCATCAAATCCGCACGCATTGCTGAAATGGGTATTGTGTAATTGGAGCGCCGCAGCCTTGGCATTCATGAGATCGACGAAACGGGCCTCATCCCCGCCGACATGCTCACTGGCTGCCAGGCAGGCGTCATTTGCAGACACGATCAACATGGCCTTCAACAAATCTTCCAGCCGAAAAATCTGACCGGTTCGCAAACGCAGATGCGTCTTGTGTGCGCGCGCCGCCTTGGGGCTGACCGTCACCTCGTCATCCAGATGGCCATACTCCAGGATGACCAGGGCCGACATGATCTTGGTCAGACTGGCTGGGGACAGCCGCTTTTCACTTTCAAATTGGTAGAGAGTGGTTCCCGTCTTGAGTTCCTTGAGCAGGATGCTATGCGCCGGAACGTGCCGCCATCGCAGACTGTGATTCGCTTGCTTGGCGGACGGGATCGGACGCGGATCGAAGGGCACTGTAATGACTTCATCGTCGACGTCGCTGTCGACGGCCAGGGCTTGACCGCTCCAAAGGCCGAACAACAGAGCCAGAATTCCGAAGGCACGGATCGAAAGGGTTCGACGCGAACGATTCATGGAGAGGGTCGCACTTTCTTGTGACAGCCAGACAGAGTCTGACGTTCACAGGGTATAGGTTTCTCGCACCTTCGTACCACGCAGGCTACTGGAGATCACCTTATGAAAGAATCGGAGTAAATCGGCGAGGTCGATCCAGAATCCGCAATTCAGGCAGCGGGCATAGAGCCGTCGATTCATGAGTGTGTAATGCCGCTCCACCATCATGAATCCTTTGCATTTCAGGCAGTGCATCGCCCAACCCTTGCCCCTTCGAATCGGTTTCGTAGTCGGCACAGCCCATCTCGGGCCGATACCGATGTCGTCATTGTATTTAGCGGAGTCGATTGAGGATCAGGGCGAGGCAGCCGGCCAACAACCCGCCCCCGAAGACCGTGGTGCTAAAGGAGAGGATCGCGCCCGAACTTCCCGCCGGGTTGGTCCCAGAGACCAGATCGCGCACCCCGCCTTGAACCATCAAGACTGCCAGCGTCGTCAGGCAGCCCATGCAAAACCACCAGAGAAACGATCGCACGAGCCCCCGCGGTCTAGTAGCTGAACATGGCGCGGATCCTTGTCCGGCAACCTTTTCGAACTCTATCCGAGCCCTATTGAGGTGTCAAGCAAACTGCCTATCTCCTCTTCGGTTGAACCGGCGCAAACCTGAATCCGCCGCTATTCGCCTGCGCGCCCATCCGGAGCTTGCCCCTTATGTCCGTGATGCAGAAACACCGACACGCTGCCCGCGCCGTTATCCGCCGTCACCAGGCCAGGCTCTTCCATGTTATCGGCAGAGACGCGATAACTTGCCACGGCAAAGGGCCCGTTCCTCGTACGATAGTTGCGGGGCGGATAGTGAAACGTACCGTCGCCTCGCCCGAAGAGGATGGAAAGATCGGTCGATTGCAGATTCACAATGGCCACATCCGCAATATGATCGCCGTCAAAATCGTGAGCCGCCCCGAAATTCGGACTGGCATCCGCGCCGGAATCCTTGCCCGGCTGGAAGGTGGCATCCCCATTGCCCAAAAATGTGGTGAAGCTGTCCCCTTCCCCGTTGATGACTAACAAATCAGGCAGGCGATCGTTGTTAAAATCGGCGAAGCTGACACCAAGCGGCCGTCGCCCTGTCTTATAGTCTTTGGGATCTCGGAATGTGCCATCACCATTGCCGATCCACACAGACACCGCACTCAACATCGGTCCGCCGTTGGTGACGACCAAATCCGGCTTGCCGTCCCGGTTGAGGTCTTTCAACGCCACCGACGTGGGTGTATCGCCGTATTCATATTGAACACCGGGACGAAAGTTTCCACCGGCACTCCCGAGAAAAATCTTCACTTTGTCGTTACGCAGCGCCACCGCCAGATCAGGATGACCGTCACCGTTCACATCCTCGCTGGACACGGAGACGGGCGTACGATGGACCGGATACTGCGGTCCGTCTTCGAATTTCCCGTTGCCTCGTCCGAACAGGATCGAGACCTGATCACTCCCCGAGCAGGCCAGCACCACATCGAGGTGGTCATCGTGATTAAAGTCGTTGATGGCCAGGGAGCGGGGCTCCTGACAGACCTTCACCTGAACCTGATCTCGAAACGTGCCGTCGCCGTTGCCGAACAGCAGCGAAATCGTATTGCTCGAAATATTGGTGGTGATCAGGTCCGTGATTTGGTCGCGATTGAAGTCGGCCGTAGTGACGGTGGTCGGGTTCTTACCGACGGGGTAACTGGCAAAGTAGTAGAAGGGGTCAGGCGGAACGTAGGGATCGGCTTTCGAACAGGCGGAAACCATGATCAATCCAGCCAATAACACCGGTCCAACACTGAAGAACGATCGAATCTTGATGCCCCGACGGTCGGCGGTCATATCCATCCCGATGAAAAAGGCATGACATTCCGGCCAAGTCCATGCTTCGCCGCTCCCGGTTCTTCTCCGTTGGGCGGAGTATACAGAGGCCTCTCGGGCTTCGCAACGAATGGCCGGCTCCGAGCGGATACCACCCTGGGCACACACGACGACTTGCCGAATGGGCTCAGACATCTAGGCCTTTCGCCCCTTTGAAAACTTGGAAAGCGTTAGGCTACAATGCGGGCCAAGTGTGGAGGAGGTGCCCATGAGCAAGAAAGTCAATATCTCTTTGTCGATGTACGGTGTCGCGGAAGTGTTGAAATGGTGTATCGATCGCAATAACGGCCGCGTCGGCGGTGTCGATACGGATGGATTTAAGAAAATGCAGGCGCTCCTGGCGGAGAAGCCGACGTCGAATGATTACCTGGCGCTCGACCAATTCTGGAAGAAGCAAGTCGTGCTGGAACTCACGGAAGACGAGGTGTCGACCATCGACCGTTGCTTGTACGACATCCCGAACTTCGATAACGAACCGCTCCCCCAGATTCGGCACAAATTCTGGCCTGACGCCGTCGGAGCTCACTAAGCCAGGAATTCCGCAATCGAGCACGATCTTCCGGCAACCCACAGATCTTCATGTTCTGTGGGTTGTGCCGGGATTGCGCGCCCCCATCTCAATCCCCGTTCGCAGGCTTCGTTCCTTCCCTCCGGACGGATCAGGGCGAGTCATCGCGCCACTCGGCACTATCTCCAGGCATCTTGAGTTGATTCTTGTTCGGCAATAGCCCGTTCCGTCACACGATGGGACAGAACGGGCTCAGGTCGTCAGGGGGGAACAGGCGGCACCGTTTCTGCTCTACAGGGAGCCCTCGCCTTTGAGAAATTTCCGGAACCGCCCCATGAGGTCGGCGCCAAGGGTCCCGCCTTCCGGCTTTTTCACATCGGGATCACTAAAGTGCGAACGGATTTCCTGCAAGCGTTTCTCCGCCTGATCATTCCCCTGCAATCGCTTGGTTTTTTGAAGGGCGGTGTCGAAGGCATCGAACGTGAGTTCGTTATAGCCGAACGACCGGATGCGCTTCACCGCCTTCATCATGGCCTGATTGCGGAATGTCGTGAGGTGCTCGGAATCGACCTCTTTCAACCCCAACTTGCGGGCTCGACGTTCCGCTGCCTTGCGGATCCCGCTGCGTACGAAATCCGGTGAGGTTTGCAACCGTTTCCAGGCCTCATCGCTCCAGGCGACACGTTCCTGCGGGGCTTCCCACAACTGCACTGCGATCTGCTCATCGATTCTGGTGAAGCCCTTCTCTCGCGCCAGCTCTTCGGTGTCATGCCGGATCATGTCGCTCACGAAATCCATGGCAATCGGCGGAGACTCCTTGATCTTCTGTTGCAAGAGCGCCAACGCGCCTTCGGACCATTCCAGCGGAGCCGCCTCCCGCTCTCGAATCTCACCCAAAGCCTCGACCTTTTCAAAGAGATCGACATTGACCTCCATGTGGCCGCCTTTGCGGGCGATCTCGTCGGCGATTTGCTTGATCATCCCGCGCATGAACTCCGGCACGGCCGCCAGGCGTTCCTTCGCGGCCGCGGTCCAAGGCAGCTGTCCCTTGGCCATTTGATCGGCAGCCTCAGCCATGCCGCCCTCACCGCCCATGGTCCCCATCATCTGACCTTTGAATTGATCGAGGATTTCTTCGGTGATTTCTGGATAGCCCAACTCTCGCGCCTTTTTCTCGGCCAGGCGGCGGACCATTCCTCGCAAAAACATGGGAGCGCGCTCCATTCGCTTGAGCGCGCCGTCACTCCACCGAACTTCTGGGGCTGTTATATTTGAGGACTCTGCCACGGTATCACTCCTGTTACTTATTGAGCAATTCCTTCAGTTCCTTGCCTGCCTTGAAGAATGGCACACGCTTGGCCGGCACCGCAACGGTCGCACCGGTTTTTGGATTCCGACCTTCCTTCATCCGCCGCGCGCGGAGACGAAAACTCCCGAACCCTCGGATCTCCGTCTTATTCCCGTTCCGCAGCGAGTCGCGAATACAATCGAAAATCGTGTTCACCACGATCTCCGCCTGCCGCTTCGTCAATGTCGTGACCTGCTCCGATACCCGCTCGATAATCTGCGCTTTGGTCATCGTCCCTCTCCTCGTGGGTGGGGCTTACGCACGGCTGAATTGCTGCGTTGCCTTACCGATGCGCTCCCGCCGTTCAGAACGCCATCAGGTATTTCAGTTTGACGCCGGTATTCAACTCCAGCTTCGGAAACACCGACGCCCAGCGTGATTCGATGATATCCCGAAATGAAAACCGCTTGCGAGGCTCGACCACTTTCGGCTCACCTTCCATGCCGGCGATGTCCGCCGCGATGTGGATGGCATCGTCCAGATCGCCCAGTTCGTCGACCAGCCTCGCCTCTTTGGCCTGGCGTCCGGTGTAGATGCGCCCATCCGCCAGCGGCTCCACATCCGACACCTCCAACGACCGCCCGTCTGCCACGGCTTGAATGAACTGGTGGTGGACATCGTCCATCACCGACTGCAGGAGCTTGCGTTCCTCATCGCTCATCTTCCGCAACGGGGATCCGACGTCCTTGAATCGCCCGCTCTTGATGACGACCCCTTCGACCCCGACCTTTTTCATCAGGCCTTCGAAGTTGGCCATTTCCATGATGACGCCGATACTTCCGGTCAACGTGCCGGGATTGGCAATGATACGATCCGTAGCCGCGGCGATGTAATACCCGCCGGAAGCCGCAACCGTCCCCATGGAGGCGATCACCGCCTTATTGCTCTTGTTCTTGACTCGCTTCACGGCATCGTGAATTTCCTGGGACGGCACGACGCCGCCGCCGGGACTGTCGATGCGCAACACGATCGCCTTGACCAGCGGGTTTTCGCTGTAGTGCTTCAACTCGCTGATGGTCGCTTGTGCATCAAGAATCACGCCCTCGATGCGAATGAGGGCCACACGATCCTGGCTGGAGAAATCGAGGTCGGGGAGGAGCGCGTTCAAGAGAATCAACGCTCCTCCCCCGATTACGATGGCCCAGAAGATACGGCGCAGCAGGCTCCGCTGTGGTTTCACCGCCGTGTCTGCTTGTGGCCCCATCCGGTCTCCCGTCACCTAGGCTTCGGAATCGCTCTGGTTCCGCTTCCGGCTTTGCTTGGCCGCGCGACCCAGGGTTTGATCGATCCCGCCCTGTGAGGCGTGGAACTCATCGACCTGGCGCCGATCGGAATCCATCTGGTGATCGCGCAAGCTGAGCGCAATTTTCCGCTCATCGCGATCCACCTTGATGATCTTCGCCGTGACGTCATCGCCCGGCTTGAATTTCTCTTCCATGCGAACGTTCGCATCGAGTCCGACTTCGCTGATATGAATCAGCCCCTCGACATCGCCATCGAGCTCGATGAAGAGTCCGAAATCGGCGATCTTGCTGACTTTGCCGGTAATGCTATCGCCGACCCGATACTTATTGGGAATCTGCTCTTCCCACGGATCGCGGGACAATTGCTTATACCCCAGCGAGAGCCGTTCCTTTTCCTTGTCGATACGAATCACGACCGCATCCACCTTCTGGCCCTTCTTGAAGAGCTCCGACGGATGCTTAATGTGCTTCGTCCAGGACATGTCGGAAATGTGGATCAGCCCGTCGATACCTTCTTCCAATCCGACGAAGGCGCCGAAATCGGTCAAGCTCTTCACCTTGCCTTCGATCCGCGTTCCAGCCGGGTACTTCGCTTCGATCATGTCCCACGGATTCGGTGCGGTCTGCTTCATGCCGAGCGAAATCTTCCGGCTTCCCGGATCGATGTTCAACACAGCGGCTTCCACCTGATCACCGACAGAAACGACGCGCGACGGATGGCGCACTTCGTGCGTCCAGGACATCTCGGACACGTGGACCAATCCTTCCACGCCGGGCTCCAGCTCAACGAAGGCGCCATAGTCGGTCAAGCTCACCACGCGACCACGGACGCGCGTGCCTACCGGGTACTTCGCCGCCACCCCGGTCCAGGGATCTGCCGACTTCTGCTTGAGGCCCAATGAAATGCGGCCGGTTTCACGATCGTACTTCAGCACGGTGACTTCGACCTTGTCGCTGACCTGGAACAATTCGGACGGATGCCCCACACGGCCCCAAGACATATCGGTAATGTGCAGCAATCCGTCGATGCCGCCGAGATCGATAAACGCTCCGTAATCGGTGATGTTCTTGACCGTGCCCTGGATCAACTGACCTTCCTTCAACGTGGACAGCGTCGTCTGACGTCGACGATCGCGCGTCTCTTCCAGCAAGACCCGTCGGGAGACGACCACGTTGCCGCGACGATGGTTGATCTTGATAATCTTGAGGGGGAAGGTCTTGCCGACCAGTCCATCGAGATCGCGAACCGGATGCAGATCGATCTGGGAACCGGGCAAGAATGCCTTGACGCCGATATCGACCATCATGCCGCCCTTGATACGGGAAATGATCTTGCCTTCGATGCTCTTTTCTTCTTTATGCAGCGTCTCCAATTCCTCCCAGATTTTCATCTTGTCGGCTTTTTCTTTGGAGAGCACGAGATTGCCGTCCGCGTCTTCACACTCTTCGAGATACACCTGGAGGCGATCTCCCACCTTCAATTGCGCCAACTCTTCATGCGAGAACTGGTCGGCGGGAATCATGCCTTCCGACTTGTAACCGATATCAACCACGACTTTGTCTTTGCCGATGGCCACGACCATACCCTCGGTGATGGTCCCTTCCTCAAAATTGCGGAAGGTTTCTTCATACATCGCCGCCAAGGCGTCGCGATCCAGCTTGGGTTCACTCTGCGGTGTGACAGTACTCATGAAAAGGTCCTCGTCCTCCGGCTCGTGCCGGGTGCTGATAGTGAGAAAAACCGAGTCTTACTCAGCGTTGCAAGACTTGGCTGCTGGTGTGGCGGCAGAATCGTGAGGCTGCCCGGCCTTCGCCGGCCATTCCCCCGGCATCGGAACCTGTCCGAGTTCCGCAATTTTCGCCATCACCGTCCGACTGACATGTTGATAAAATGCCTTTCCTTCCAACCGGCCGGCCTCCGCCGAAAAGTCCAACGGCTCTCCATAGGCCACGGTCACACGACGAAATCTCGGCCATTTGGCTCCGGGCGGCAGGACCTCGAATGTGCCGCCGATATGCGCCGGCACTACCTGACAGCCCGTTTGCGACACGATCACGCCGATCCCCGGTTTGCCGGGCTTCAACGCACCGGTCATAGTCCGCCCCCCTTCGGGGAAAATTGCGACCGCCTTGCCTTCTTGAATCAACGCAACGGCTTTACTGAACGCATCGCGGTCAAGACGGCCGACCCGCAAGGGAATCCACCCCAGGGCCTGCAGCAGGCCGTTGAGCAACGGCATCGGAAACAAATCATGCCGACCCATGTACCAAACCCGACGCGGAATCCCGCACCCGAGCAGAGGGATATCGAGATAACTGGCATGGTTCGACGCGATCAGGAACCCGCCCTGCCTCGGCACAGTCCCGACGGTCCGATACCGGAAGCACAGCCACCCGATGGTGCGGGAGATGACCCACAACAGGCCATACAGTGCCGAACTCACAATCTCGCCGTGATCACGGCCAGCATGTGCTCAACGACTGCCTCCGCCGGCATACTCGACGTATCGATCCGCTCGGCATCGGGCGCAGGAATCAACGGCGCCACGGTTCGAGAACGGTCGCGATCATCACGCCCGGTCATATCGCGTTTCGTCTGGTCGAAGTGAACCGAATGACCCGCCGCCACCAACTCACGATGGCGTCGCGTCGCGCGGACCTCCGCATCGGCCTCGAGAAAAAACTTCACATCCGCTTCCGGAAACACGCGGGTTCCAATGTCGCGCCCTTCCGCCACGACGCACCCCTCGGCGCCGATCTGCCGTTGCACCGGCAGCAGCCATTCACGGACGGCCGGAATCGCCGAGACCATGGACGCCAGCGCCGTCACCGCGGGCGTGCGCAATTCGCCGGTGATGTCCCGTCCATCCAGCAACACGTGCGATTGCTCGGGGCCACAGGCCATATGTAACGTCGTCTTGGGCAACAGCGCCGTAATGGCAAGTGGATCTTCCGGACTCAATCCCGCGTCACGCACCTTCCACGCAATAGCGCGATACAAGGCACCTGTATCCAGATAGAGGTATCCAAGCTGCAACGCCAGGAGTCTGGCGACCGTACTCTTGCCGACCCCCGCCGGACCATCAATGGCGATGATCAACCCGCGCTTCCCGCAGCTGGATGTGGCCGGCTCAATCACGTAATCCTCGCACTATAGACGTTTCACAGAATCAGTCAACAGTTCCAAGAGCTTACGATCGAAGTTCGGAAACGAAGTCTCGATACAATCCGTGTTCTGAATCTGCGTCGGCTGGGCAGCGGTCAGGGCGCCGATCGCGACGGACATGGCCACGCGGTGGTCGCCGTAACTCGCGCAGGTCGCCCCTGTGAGCGTGCCGTTCGCACCCTTGCGCCCCAGCCCCTGTATCACCATGCCATCCGGCCGTTCTTCGATCCGTGCACCCATCGCCCGGAGTTCAGTCGCCATCGTCGCGATACGGTCGCTTTCTTTGACTCGCAGCTCTTCAGCTCCGGTGATCACCGTTTCGCCCTCGGCCACGGACGCCGCGACACACAGAATCGGGAACTCATCGATCGTCTGTGGAATCTGTTCCGGCCCGATCTGTACTCCCCGCAGCGGCATGGAGCGCACGCGCAAGTCCGCAACCGGCTCTCCGGCCTCTTCACGAGGATTGAGCACCTCGATGTGTGCACCCATCTGGTGCAGAATGTCTAACAGGCCGGTCCGGGTTGGATTCATGCCGACCGACAGCACGGTCACATCGGAATCCGGCACGATCGAAGCGCCGACGAGAAAAAATGCGGCTGCGGACAGGTCGCCCGGCACTACCACGGTTTTTCCACTCCAGCGGATAGAGGGTCGCCCTTCGATTCGAATCGTACACCCATCGCGGTGAAAAGGAATTCCGAAGTAGGCAAACATACGCTCGGTATGGTCACGGGAAAGCCGCGGCTCTGAAATGGTCGTCAGGCCATCAGCATAGAGTGCGGCAAAGAGCAGTGACGACTTGATCTGGGCGCTCGCGACCGGAGACACATACGACATCCCCTTCAACCGGGTTCCGGTGATCGCCAAGGGCGCTAGCTCCCCGCCCTTTCGTCCGGCAATCGTCGCCCCCATGGCTCGCAAGGGCTTTACGACACGTCCCATAGGTCGACGCCTGATCGATTCGTCTCCGGTCAGGACCGTAAAGAAATCCTGCCCTGCCAACAGCCCCGCCATCAAACGGATACCGGTTCCGGAATTGCCGCAATCGATCGGACCGAACGGCTCCGTGAGGCCCCACATACCTTTGCCATGGACCGTCAACTGCTCAGGAGTCTCTTCGATTCGCACGCCCAGCGACTGGAACGCGCGCATGGTATTTAAACAGTCTTCCCCGCGACAATAGTCGGTGACCTGGCTGAGCCCCTCAGCGAGAGCCGTCAGGATAATCGCTCGATGGGTGACGGACTTGTCGCCCGGAACCCGAATGGTCCCCTTCAATGGCCGGCCCGGCGTAATGGTTAAGGATGCCATGGCAACCTAGCTCTTCCCCGGTGCGCGAGGAGTGAGTTGTTCCCGCTCATGCTTGGCCTTGTCCAGTTGCTTCTCGATTCCCGCGGCGTCACCGACAGCAATCAACCGCTTGAGTTCGCCGAGATGCCGCTCGTATGTCTCGATCAAAGCCACCACATTGTCCCGATTCCACAAAAAAATATCTCGCCACATCTCCGGAGAACTGGCCGCGATTCGTGTGGTATCCCGTAAACCTCCGCCGGAATGGCTGGCGAGATCGAGTTCCGGCAAACCATGGTCACGCACGTCGGCCAGCGCCGTCATCAATGCAAACGCCGCGACATGCGGCAGGTGACTGACGGCACCGAGAATCTTGTCGTGCAGAAAGGGGTCCATATCCAGCACAATCGAACCCGCGAGTTCCCAGAGAACACGAACCGTTTGGAGCGCCTCGGGATCGGTCTTGGACGTCGGAGTCAAAATGCAGCGCGCCCCTGAGAAAAGAGTCTCCGATCCTGCGGCCACACCGGTCTTCTCCTTGCCGGCGATAGGGTGCGCACCGACGAACCGAACGGAGGGCGGCAGCAAGGCCTCCGAGCGTGTCACCAGATCGCCCTTGACGCTGCCCACGTCACTGACGATCGCACCCGGTTGCAGACAATCGGCCCATTCACGCAAATGCCGTTCGTAGGTATCCACCGGAGTCGCGAGCAGCACAAAGTCCGCCCCTTCGACCCCTTCGCGCGGGTCCGATACATACCGGTCGATGGCGCCCACTTCGACGGCGGTCTTCAAGTTTTCGACGCGTCGCCCGATACCGACGACGGAATCCGCCAGCTTCTGACGGCGCAGGATCATCCCGAGCGAGCCACCGATCAGCCCGACCCCGACAATGGCTACCTGTTTGAAATGTGGTTTCATCATTCAGTGATTGCTGGACTTCAGGCAGCAAGGGCGCAGGCCCTGGCGTACCGACACACCATTCACAACGTCCGGTCGACGGCGGCGGCAATCTTCCGTAAATCTCCCATCAATTCTTTAAATTTCGACGGCCGGATCGACTCCTCGCCATCGCAGAGGGCACATTCGGGATTCGAATGCACTTCGATTAACAGTCCGTCGGCGCCGGCTGCAATCGCCGCTTTCGACATGGGCGCCACCAAATCCCACTTGCCCGTCGCATGACTGGGATCCACAATGACCGGAAGATGCGACAGACTCTTGAGCGTCGGAATGGCAGCCATGTCCAAGGTATTTCGATACTGGGTTTCAAACGTACGGATGCCCCGCTCGCACAGCATGACATTCCGGTTGCCGCGGGACATGATGTATTCAGCGGAGAGGAGGAATTCCTTGATCGTAGCCGAGAGGCCGCGCTTCAACAGCACCGGCTTATCGTAGGCTCCCACCTCCTTGAGCAACTCGAAGTTCTGCATGTTCCGGGCACCGATCTGGATGATGTCGGCCTTTTCAAGAAACAGCTCGATGTCGCGGGTATCCAGAATCTCGCTCACCACCGGCAGGCCGGTTTGTTTTTTGGCCTCGACCAAATAATCCAGCCCTTCCCGTCCCAACCCCTGAAAGGAATAGGGCGAGGTGCGCGGTTTGTATGCGCCGCCACGAAGCACGGTCGCGCCCGCGGATTTGACTTCATGGGCGATACCGACGGTCAGTTCCAGCCGTTCGACCGCGCAAGGACCGGCCATGATCGTGATTTTCTTATCGCCGATTTTGACGCCGTTCACGTCAATGATCGTGTTCTCTTTCTTGAACTCCCGGCTGACCAGCTTCCAGGGAGCCAAAATCGGCAGGACACTTTCGACCCCGGGCAATGCGGTCAACGGCTGATTGTGCAGGATACGATCGTCCCCGATCACCCCGATAATGGTCCGCTCCTGGCCGGCAGAAATATGCGACTTCAGTCCCAACTCGCGCAGCCGGTCGATAATGTGATCGACTTCCCGCTCCGACGCGTCAGGCTTCAAGACAATAATCATGATCTCGTCTCGCTTTCCTTATCGAGCGGCGCGCGTCACGTCCGCAAGCGCGCTCAGGAACAGTTGATTTTCTTCCGGAAGGCCGATGGTCACCCGCAGCATTCGGCCGTCGATGTGGCGGACGATGATGCCCTTCCGCAACAGGGCGTCGAATACCTCGCGACCATCTCTCCCGACATCGAAATAAAGAAAATTCGTTTCACTGGGCAAGGCCTCGAAGCCCAAGGTCAACAAGCCTGCACGGACCTTGTCCATTTCCGCATGGTTGAGGGCTCGGCTCGCGCCCACATGTGCCTCATCATCCAACGCCGCCAACGCGGCGCGTTGCGCCATGCTGTTTGCATTGAAGGGTGGACGGATTCGATTCAGGTAGTTCGTAATCTCCGGCGTGGTAATCCCGTATCCGATCCTGAGTCCTGCCAGGCCATAGATCTTGGAGAACGTCCGCAGCACGATGGCATTGCGGCCGGCCTTCACATAGTCAAGCGACTCCGGAAACTCCGCGTGCCGGACATATTCATAATAGGCCTCGTCGAACACGACCACGACATGATCGGGTACGCGCGCCATCAACGCCGCCACCTCGTCCCTTGTCGCCATCGTACCTGTGGGGTTGTTCGGATTGCAGACAAACAATAAGCGTGTCTTGTCGGTGATGGCCGCCGCCATGGCCGGCAAATCGTGATGCCACTTTTTCTGCGGCACTTCCACCGCCACACCGTGCGCGGCCTTCACTTCCATCTTATAAATCACGAAGGTATGCTCGGCCATGACGGCCTCATCGCCCGGAGACAAAAAAGTTCGCGCAAGCAGGCCGAGAATTTCGTCCGAGCCGTTTCCCAAAATGACGTGATCCGGGGTGACTTTCCACCGTTCAGCCAAGGCTCCGCGCAACCGAAATGCCCCGCCGTCCGGGTACCGATGGAGTGTCGGAGCGGTTTCACTTAAAACGGCGAGCGCTTTGGGTGATGGCCCGATCGGGTTCTCATTGGACGCCAATTTAATCGCGCGCGGGAGACCTAACTCGCGCTGCAGTTCTTCGATAGGCTTTCCAGGAACGTACGGGACAAGGGAGGCGATATCGGGATGCACCTTCAATGGCATGGCGTGACTCGGACCTCTAGGAATAGGCGGGATACGACCCGAGAATCTTCATAAAGAGACAGCGGCTCTTCACCTCTTCGGCCGCCTTCTTGACCCGTTCTTCATCGATGTGCCCCTCAATATCGACAAAGAAAATGTATTCCCAGGCCTTCCGGCGAGACGGGCGCGATTCGATCTTGGTCATGTTAAGACCATGGGAAGCAAATGGACGCAACAAGTCGTACAGCGCGCCGACCTTATCTTTGACCGACAACATCAGGGAGGTTTTGTCGCGCCCGGTTCGCTCCGGCGCCTTCTGCGACAACACCAGGAACCGCGTGAAGTTGTTGATGTTGTCTTCGATCCTGGCCGTGATGACCTTCAGTCCGTACAACTGGGACGCCAGTTCGGACGCGATAGCTGCGGCCGATGGATCGTCGACGGATAATTCGGCCGCCCGGGCCGTGCTGGCCACTTCGGACACCGGCACATGCGGCAGATTCGTCTCCAACCAATTGCGACATTGGGCAATGGCGTGCGGGTGCGAATAGACCCGCTTGATATCGCCCGCGACTCCGCTCTTGGACATCAGGTGGTGTGCGACTTCCTGCAACACTTCTCCATAGATGAGCAGGCTGGAATCGACGAACATATCCAGGGTGTGATTGACCACACCTTCGGTAGTATTTTCGATCGGCACCACACCAAAATGGGCTCGCCCGCGCTCGACTTCACTGAACACGTCCTTGATGCTATTGACCGGAATGTATTGGGCGGAGGACCCGAACTTCTGCATGCAGGCCATATGCGTAAACGTGGCTCTCGGGCCGAGATAGGCGACCTTCTGAGGCCCCTCGAGGGACAACGAGGCCGACATGATCTCTCGATATACGGCCCGGATGGCATCGGTGGGAAAGGGCCCCGTATTTTGCTTGCTGAGGCGCTCGAAAATTGCCGCCTCGCGTGCCGGCGTATGCAGATGCGCTTCCGCATCTCTTTGTTTCTTGAGTTTTCCGATTTCGATCACGGACTTCGAGCGCTCGTTCAAGAGGCGCAAAATCTGATCGTCGATGCGATCGATTTCCTGGCGATGTCCTTGCAGGTCATCAGACATGACGGGGGGACTCCCTCCTCGCGAAACCTGCCTTTAGAGAGACGAGGCCGCGAAACGATTCCAAGCCAATGGGCTGAACTTGGACAAGTGAGTATCCTACAGGAGCCGACGAGGGCATTGCAAGGATAGGTGTGGGGATTCAAGGAGTTGTGACGGATGTGTCGTCACCGGAGAGCGACAGAAGGTCTTTCTGCTTTTTGAAATGGTCGAAGGCCAGCCTGGTCGCATGCCGGCCACGGCCGGTGCGTTCCAGAAACCCCGCTTGGATCAGATACGGCTCATAGACGTCCTCCAGCGTGCCCCGATCCTCCTGCACCGCCGCCGCTAAGGAATCCACCCCGACCGGTCCGCCGTTGAACTTCTCCATGACGGTCAGGAGAATGCGCCGGTCCATCTCATCCAATCCAGCGGCATCGACTGCCAACCAGACCAGCGCGTCCTGCGCCACCTGCCTGGTGATACGCCCGCCGGCCTTGATCTCGGCATAGTCCCTGATACGCTTGATCAGCCGATTCACGATCCGCGGCGTGCCGCGAGCCCGACGAGCAATTTCCGCGGCACCTGCCTCGTCGATCGGAATATTCAGCAACCCTGCCGACCGTGTGACGATCGACGTAAGCTCCTGAGGCGAATAAAACTCCAACCTGTGGACCAAGCCGAACCGGTCGCGCAACGGCGACGTCAATGCCCCGGCCCTGGTCGTGGCTCCCACCAGCGTAAACCGTGGCAATTCCAGCTTCACGGTCCTCGTTGAGGCCCCTTGACCGACGACCAAGTCCAGCTGGTAGTCCTCCATGGCCGGATACAGGGCCTCTTCGACGGAAGCCGGGAGGCGGTGGATTTCGTCGATGAACAACACATCCCGTTCCTGCAAATTCGTCAAAATCGCAGCCAGATCCCCGGCATGGCTCAGGACTAAACCCGAGGTCGACCGAATCGCGGAGCCCATTTCCCGCGCGATGATATGCGCAATCGTGGTCTTCCCGAGCCCGGGCGGGCCGTAAAATATGGCGTGATCCAGCGCCTCGCCACGACGTTTGGCCGCCTCGATGCAGATCTCCAGCGAGTCCTTCATCCGCGACTGGCCGACATACTCCTGCAAGCTCTGTGGACGCAGCGCGGCTTCGAGGCCACGTTCGTCATCGGTCAATTGATTGCTCACCGTGCGGTCGGACATGGGACGATCCTATCGAACAATGCGTCGGTGTTACCTGGCCTCGGGTGAGGGCCTGAATTTGGGTGGCGGCGGCACAGCCCCTTGACCCGGCGCAGCCGTACTGCCGCAATCAGGCGGGCACCTGACTCCCCCCTGCCCGGGATCGGGCATGGTTGATCCCATACTCTGCAACTGACATTGCGATACCAATCCGCCGTCGACAGAGCCGCAGCGGGAGGGGACGTTCGAGCGCCCCACGTCTACGTACCCTTCTGGACAGGTTCCGCAGACGGAGAGCATGTTGCCCCCGAGCGGCACGCACTGCACCAGAGTGGGCTCGCCGTCTTTGCACAGCTCCGGCGCATGGGCCACACCGGTTGTGGCATAGCCATCCGGACAACGCCCGCAGGTCTTGCGGATGCTCTTCGGCTCCTCCCCCCCCTCAGTCGCCCCGGCCAACCCGATTGATCCGGCTAAAACCATCGCAGCCAAAATGACCAGCCTCACCGTGCCGACGACCCAGCGACTACCCCGCCGACTGCGCAACGACTTCATCATGCGTCACCCCTTGGCCAGGTCTTTGAGTGCCTCACGAATCACGCCTTCCAGTCCCTGCGCCATGGCGCCGGACTTCTCAATCCTCTTCAACGCTTCTTTCACATCCGGTTGCCGATAGCCCAAATTCACAAGGGCTGACAGCGCATCATCATAGAGCGGATGTGCAGGCTGTCCGCTCCCCGACGTGCTCTGTTCGCCCGCTGGATACAATCGCGCGACCTTGTCTTTCAATTCCAGCGCAATCCTCGCCGCAGATTTTTTCCCGATGCCGGATACTGTGCCTAGCTTCTCAATATCACCGGCCTGGATGGCGGAAAAGAGATCGCGGACCGAGAGGGTGGACAGAACGCTCAATCCCAATTTGGGCCCTATGCCGGAGATTCCCGTCAACAGTAGAAAGGCTTCCTTCTCCGCGGTGGTCAGGAACCCATACAGCTGAATCGCATCCTCACGCACATGAGTATGGATGCTGAGCGTGACCGACTCATGCTGATTGGGGAGAGAATAGTAGGTGCTGAGGGGAATCAACACTTCGTAGCCGACGCCATGCACATCGAGCGTGACTTGCGAAGGCGCCTTGAAGGCCATGAGGCCCGTCAGTAAGGCGATCATGCGATCAACAGAGAGAAGTGATGCGAAGAGACCGATAGGCCGGCATCGTGCGCGTCGATGCCCGGTGCCAACCCTTCAGAGTCAGGCGGTAGCAGCAGCCACCTTCTCCATGACCTCGTCGGAGATGTCAAAGTTCGCATAGACCTTCTGCACATCATCGTGCTCATCCAGAATTTCCATGAGCTTCAACATTTGCTCAGCTGCCTTCTCTTCCAATGCGATCGTATTCTGCGGGATGAAGTTCAATTCGGCAAGCGTACACTCAATCTTCGCATCGCTGAGCGCTTTTTTGACCGCTTCGAAATCGTGGGTATCGGTGAAGATTTCAAAGGCCTTGTCGGTCACTTTCACATCTTCGGCGCCGGCTTCCAGAGCGAGGCTCAGGAGCGCATCCTCTTCTACCTTGCCCTTCTCGACGACCAACACCCCTTTTTTATGGAACTGCCAGGCCACCGCGCCCGCTTCCGCCATATTGCCGCCGTTCTTCGTCAGCAAACTGCGGATTTCCGCCACGGTACGGTTGCGATTATCGGATGTGATCTCCATCAGCACCGCTGTACCGCCAGGACCATAGCCTTCGAGCGAAAACTCTTCGTACGTCACGCCGGGCAATTCACCCGTTCCACGCTGGATGGCCTTCTTCATCGTATCGCCGGGCATGTTGGCTTCTTTGGCCTTCGCAATCGCCAGCCGCAAGCGCGGATTGCCATCGGGGTCCCCGCCTGAGCGGGCCGCAATCGTCAACTCGCGGATAATACGGGTAAAAACCTTCCCCCGCTTGGCGTCGACCGCTGATTTATGCCGCTTGATTGTTGCCCAATGACTGTGGCCACCCATGGCGATTCCTCTTGGCCTGATCCGACCGCACGCGGGTCGAGTTCAAAGCACATTCAAAAGCTGATTAAAAATGTAGAGCTAACACAGTCCTTACAGGAGTGTCAACGCGAGGCAGGCCCCCTCTGCGGGCAGGGGAACAGCTTACTCTGAATAAATGAGGAGCTGAAGGCCAATGACAACGACAAGGCTCGCCCAGAGCAACTCCCAATACGAACGTTCGGCAATGAGGGTCCGCGTTCGCCATCCGGAGACTAACTTGGAAGATCCCGCGGTAATGGCCATCATGCCCATGATCACGTGATGCAGCGCAATTTTGCTGGCGGCAGGATGGTCTCCGTGCGAGTGGCTGAATAACATCAGTCCGCCGATGATCGCAAAGAGAGGAAGGGGCACCGTCCACACGGCATGGGCAAACCATCCGGTCCGACGCAGGAATTCAACGACACCGACGGCGCAAGCCAGCACTCCATAGGTCTTGTGCTGGAGCACCTCTTCATCACTTCCAAAGAATGTCTGCGCGAAGGTCATCGACCCGATCGGCCATGAGTCATGATCGCTCCAAATGAGAAGGAACACGCCCCCCACCGTTAGGGCACCGGGCAATAACAACCTCGTCCAAACCAATGCCGGCCATCCCAGCGCCTGCCGGACTTCACTCATCCCTATCAGCAACAGGAAGATTCCCGCGATGTGATGATTCAATTCGGAATAGGCAATGCCCTTTTGAGACCCTTCCCACAACTCTCCCGCGACGGGCGCGTGATGATGTCCCTGCTCCTGAACCGCCCCGCCATGTCCATGACCGGCAGTCTCAGCCATCACAAACGAAGCGCTCCACAGGAGGGGGGCCAGGCACAGCATCCCCAGGAACGGGCACCATGGCATCAGGAATCTCGGACAATGAATCGGTCGAGAGGGAAACAGCGGCAGGAATCGAAAGGCCCATCCGGACTGCCGGATGGGCCGTGCACTCATCTCATGCATGCATTCGTCGGCTACATGAACTTCATGAACTTCTCTTTAGCTTCATCCATCACTTGTGCCGTGATCTCGACCAAGCCGCGCTCCTTGGCAATCCGCTCAATTTCACGGCGGGCCATCGGGCGAATAAAGTCTGGAATGTTGTCCATACGCTGTTCGGCATCCTTTGTCCACGCGATCCCGTTGGGCGAATCATTCTTGGAATCATCCATGACCTGCAGCGTAATAGTCTTATAGCCATGCTTCCGCGCATAGGCTTCCACACTGCTTTGAACCATCGGCTTCACGAACGACGGCAGACGTTCCAGCTTCTCCTTGGCGTCCGCAGTCCATGTGAATTCGCTCGTTCCGTTTCCATTCTGGGGCTTGCCGCCTGAGGTCAATCCCATTTCTGCGACCATCGCCGAGAAGGGGCAGCCGCCCGTCGTCTTCTCTCCACCGGCATCCGGTGCGGTCGGCTTCGCAGAAGCCGCCACCGGTTGCCCGCCCTGAATCTTCTCGTTGAGATACGCGGCCATCTGCCCTGCGCCGGCCTGCGCTTCCTCTTTGAGCGTCCCGCGAGTCATCTCGAACGGTTCTGCCGTCTCTGTGCGGCCTCCCAGCTTCACACCGAGCGAGGCAACCATTTGGGTCTCACCCGGATTCGTCACCATGGAGAACTTCGCCTCACAGGATGGACAGCCGAAGAAAACGCCGAGTGAGCCCTCACCGGGTTTTTCGACCTTCTGAAACGTCATGTAGGTCTCGCAGTTCAGGCAAACGAACTTCATAGGATCCCCCCTCCGGGTCGGTGCGCTTACAGCTTTTCCGCCAGGACTTTTTTGTAATCCAGTAACGCTTGAATCCGACCGACGATGTCTTGATATTTCTGAATCGTCGGATACTCAGGATCGAGGAGCGGCTGCCCCTTATCGAATGTCTTGGCAAACTTACGATCGAATGGGACACGACCGAGCAGAGGCAGGTCCAGCACCTCGCACATCGCCTCCGTGTTCCCCTCAAACAACTCATTTTCCGCGCCACAGGATGGACACCGGTATTCGCTCATGTTCTCTACAATGCCCAACACCCGGATACCCATATCGCGCGCATAGGTGACGGACTTCTGCACCACGTCGGACGCGACTTCCGACGGTGTCGTCACCACGATCGCACCGGCCAAGTCGGGAATGAACCCAGCGATCACCGGCGGTTTATCGGCAGCGGCACCCGGCGGGAGATCGGCCAAGAGATAATCCAGTTCACCCCAGACCACATCCGCCAGGAACTCGCGAATGACGTTCATTTCCATGAGTCCGAGCCAGACCGGGCTCAAATCCATCGGGCCCTTCCACCGCACCGGCGAGGCATCATCGAGGAAAAAGTCCATCGAGGCCACTTTGATGCCCAGGGGACCGACCGGAGGCTGCGCCCCTTCCGGAGTCATTCGTAACGACTGGCCGTGTAGCCCCATCATTCGTGGAACACAGGGCCCGTTCAAATCGACATCAAGCAGTCCAACCTTCGCACCTTGCCGCGCAAAGGCCAACGCCAGATTGACGGTCGTCATACTCTTGCCGACTCCGCCCTTGCCGCTCATCACCACCAGCTTCTGCTTGATGCCGGCCATTCGAGCCTGCACCTGCTTCATCTGGGCAGTGATCTGCTGCACGACTTTCGCGTCGTCGGAATACTGGAGCTTCGTGAGGATCGACTTGAGATCCTTGCCGGCAGCCATAGTCATGAAAAACCCTCGAATTTGTTGATGAAGAACGCTACCACAGGGGTTTCAATGGAGTCAAACAGGCTCACCCCCCGACTAGATGGAATACTGGATCGTCGATCTCGTCCCGGGGGGCTCAATGAGGACGCCCCGCTGATTCAATTCATCCAGGATCTGACGCGCAGCCGCATCGAAGTCCTGCGGGCCGGCAAAGTGCAAATCCGTATTCGGCGGCGGCTCTTCCCCTGCCCGGCTCATGTGTACCGCAAGAACCGGGGCCGGTTGAACCAACGTCCGTATCATCTCCGCCATCCGCTGATAGTTGATACCAAAGGTTTTGCTCGTGGACACGACGATGAGCCCCGTATCAATGAGCAACCTGGCGACTTCCCCGTATCGGCGCACACGCTCGGCGGCAAAGGACGGATCGGCGGCAGACAGATCCGCATCCAATCCCTGCAACAGATTCTCACCTTCCAGCAGATAGGCGTGGCGGCTATCGGCAACCAGCAACGCTTCCACCCGTCGTGCAAGAAACGTCTTGCCCGTCTGAGCCGAGCCGGTGAACAACACAATGGCGGCCCGATGGCCGTATTGTCGGGCCCGGTCCTCAGCCCGGACATCGCCCGTGAGCCACGCATATTCCCGTTGCCTCGCCTCTTCCCGCAGCCCTTCCTGTTCGTCATGCACCAACTCGGTAATGATCCCGCCCCCGGCAATATCGTACTCATCGACCAGCACAAACCGGCCCGTGGCCTCGAATGATGACGACAGATCAAATGCGAGCGGCGATTTCACCCGCAGAGTCAATTCGGCGACCTGATTCTTGGCCACCGACTGGCTTTCCTGCAGCTGAGCCAGATCAGCGGTGTCGATAATCCGATGAATTGCGGCCACCTCGCAGGCGACCTCCCGCGTGGCAAGCCGCAACACGTATTTCCGCCCCTTCTCCAAGGGCCGCCTGCCCATCCAAAATAGATTCACGCGAATCGCCGTCGAGACAAGCGGAATGGAATCCCGATGGGATGCGATTTCTCCACGCTCCACAAAAATCTGTTCGTCGAGCGTAATGCCGACCGACTCTCCGGCTTGCGCGTCGCTCCGCGGTGGATCGACATTGAACCCTTCAAGCGATTGCACCACCGCAGTCTTGTTCGATGGCGAAAACACCAGCTGATCTCCGACCTTCAAACGGCCGGCTGTGATACGGCCGGCCAGAATCCGTCGGGCATCGAACTTATAGACGTCCTGCAATGGAAACCGGAGCGGCTGTTCCGAGCGAACCTGCTCCTTCTTAAAGAGAGCCAGCGTCTCCAGCACTGTCGGCCCCTGATACCAGTTCATGTGGCTGCTGCGCGTCGCGATATTGTCACCCATCTTCGCGCTGACCGGAATCATCTGTTGGGGAACCGCACGGAACTGACCCAGAAATTCCCGATATTCCTTTTCGATTCCGTCGAACACATCCTGCCGATACCCGACCAGATCCATTTTATTGACCACCACCGCAAACTGCGTCACGCCCAGCAGCGACAGGAGGTAGCCATGCTTCTTGGATTGTTCGCGCACGCCTTCCAATGCGTCGATAAGCAGCAGCGCGGCTTCGGCCCGGGCTGCGCCCGAGATCATGTTCTTCAAAAACTCCTTGTGCCCCGGCGCGTCGATAATGATGTACTGCCGCCCGTTCCAGATGAAGAACGTACGTGCCGTATCAATCGTGATGCCCTGCTCCTGCTCTTCAAGAAACGCGTCGAACAAGAACGCGTACTCAAATTCCTTACCCTGCTGGCGACAGATCGCCTGCACCTTTTCCACTTTGCCTTCCGGCAACGAGCCCGTATCGGCATAGAGTCGTCCCACCAGCGTGGATTTCCCATGATCCACATGGCCCACGATGACGATATTGAGACTCTCTTGCGGCTTGCTCTGTTCGTGCTGTGTCATATGATTCACTCGTTCAATGGAACCCTGGTTCATGATCGTGATCGCTCGAAGGCTCGCCTGCTATCCGGCATAGGCCGCCTCACATGTACCCCTTCTTCCGGAGCATCTCCATACCCCGCCCCGCATCCTGCGCGCGGCCGGCTCGCTCCGCCACATTACTTCCACGCAGCTCCGTAATAATCTCATCGACAGTCTTCGCCGTGGATTTGATCGGCATGGTACAGGGCGCGCAGCCCAAACTTCGATACCGTGTGCCATCCCCCCTGTCCAGATAGAGATCCATGAAGGGGATGCTCTCATGCTTGATGTATTCCCAGATATTGATCTCGGTCCAGTCGAGAAGCGGATGAATCCGGATATGCGTGCCCGGGGGAAACGTGGTCTTGAACTGATCCCATAATTCCGGCGGCTGGTCACGGAAATCCCAATCCCCGTGTTTGTCGCGCGGAGAAAAATATCGCTCCTTCGCCCTGGTGCTGTCTTCATCCGCCCGAACACCGAGAATGATGCCGGTATACCCTTTTTCTTCGACCAGATTCTTCATGGCCGTCGTCTTGAGGGCGGTACAGCAGACATCACGCCCCAACGTATGGTTCATCCCGGCGGCCAAGGCCTCCTTGTTCTGGCCCACCACCAGATTGAGGCGCCACTCGCGGGCAATCCGGTCGCGATATTCGATCATTGCCGGAATCTTGTAACTCGTATCCACATGGAGCAAGGGAAACGGCACGTGCCCGAAAAAGGCCTTGCGGGCCAGCCACAGGAGCACGGTCGAATCCTTGCCCATCGACCAGAGCATGGCGAGATGATTGAAATGCTTGTAGGCTTCCCGAAGGATATAGACGCTTTGATCTTCGAGTTGACGCAAATGTTTCATGGTTCACACTCTTCCGTTTACGCTGAAATGCCCACCTTCGGCGCGTGTCCCGCGCTCGACCCGGCGACCGCCACCAATTCAGCCAGTTTGGCCTTGGCCAGGCCGGACTCCAAGGCGCTTCTGGCGGCCCCGAGATTTCCAGTAATCGACGTCCCCTTGCCGGCGGCGTAAAGCAACATGGCCGCATTGAGGAGGACCCAGTCCCGTTGCCCGCCCTGGATTTCGTTCGCGAGGAGCCGCTTGATCAGATCGGCCTCCCGCTCCCGCTGCTCGACCGGAAACCCGGCCATTTCACGGAAGGTCGCCATCGACAAGCCCGCGTCCTTCGGCTGGAAGGTAAATGGGGTGATGCGCTCGTCCTTGAGTTCCAAGAGCCGCGTGGAATTGCCGATCGAGAGTTCCGGATCCCCTTCGACCCCGCGAATGACCAATGCGCGCGGACAACTCAACATACGCAACGCCTCGATCGTCTTTTCAAAGTAAGGCGGATGCGACAGCCCGATCACCTGCGAGGTCGCGCGGGCGGGATTGAGCATACGAGCCACGGGATGAAAGAAATTGCGCACGCCCAACTCCTGTCTCATTTCCAGAAACCGGCTCACCGGAGGGTGATACAGCGCCAGGTCCAGGTAGGCGAATCCCTTCTTTTCCAATTCGGCTCCGACCGACTTGGCGGTCATATCGACCGGTATGCCCAGAAGCTTCAGGACGGACGAGATGCCCAGCCTGTCCGGAGGCCCATCCACTCCGTGCAGCAGTAACACCGCTCCGGCGGCCGCCGCGACAATGGCAGCGGGAAGGATGGCGTGAAAGGTTTCGCGCTTCCCCGCATAGACGGGCACATCGACGACTCCGAGCCCGGAACGGACCGGGACCGGCGGCACATATTGTCGCGCGGTCGCGGTGAAGGCCGCTAATTCCGTGACCGATTCCGACTTGAATCGCATGGCCGTGAGGAACGCCCCTATTTGAGCAGGGGTCGCGGTTCCCTCGATCATGAGGCGCATGGCCTGTTTGGCCTCTTCCCACGTGAGATCCTTGGATGTTTTTTGACCTTTAGCGACTTTGGCGAGCAGATGTTGCATGGATGGTAATGACCTTGTCTGATTTCAGGGTGACGATGATGTTACTTGTGCAGCCCGCACTCGGTCTTGCCGAAATTCTTCCACCGACCGGAACGCGGATCGTCTCCCGGAAGGACAGGCGCCGTACAGTGGGTACAGCCGATGCTGGGGTAATTGCGGTCGTGTAACGTGTTATAGGGCACCTCATGGAGTTGCAGATACGTCCAGACGTTTTCACTGCTCCATCGGGCCAGGGGATTCACTTTGACCAGGTTAAATTTCTTGTCCCACTCGATCAATCCGGCATTCGCCCTTGTGGGAGCCTGGTCTCGCCGGATCCCGGTGATCCAAGCCGCGTACTCGCCGAGAATACGAGTGAGCGGTTCGATTTTCCGGAGCTCACAGCACTGGTCCGGCTTGCTGGCCCACAACATGGCGCCATGTCGAGCAGCCTGTTGTTCCGGCGTCAACAGAGATTTCATTTGAATGACCTGCGCCGGCTTCAACCCGTACCGCGCGATAATGCGATCACGCACGTCGAAGGTTTCGGGAAACAGAAAATCCGTATCCAGATAAAAAAGCGGCGCGTCCGGATCGATGCGATGCACCATATCAACCAGGGCGACATCCTCCGCCCCGAAACTGCAGGCCAGCACAATGCGCTGCCGGTAGGCCTTCAACGCGTACTCCAGCAGGTCCCATGGCTGCTGGGATTCAAACGAATCACTCAGCGCCTTCAGCTCTGCATCGGAGGGTCGCTCAGCGGGCTGTTGTGTTTCGTTCACCCTTCTTACCCCTCGACCTTTTCCACAAGAATTTTGAAATGCTTGGCCTCAGGCTCCAACGGCCCCTCGTCCAGGATCTTGTGCCCGTCATTGCGCAAGCTCATCGGCACGTTACGTATCGGCTCTCCGGCGTCGAGCCAGACTTCCAGCTGCTCACCGTTATCCATCATTTCCAATTTCAATTTCGTTTTCACATAGTTCATCGGACAGGCCACACCGCGCAGATCGTACACAGGCGCCTGAGCCGCGGCAACGGGTGCAGGCGAAGCAGTCGCCGCAACAGGAGTTGCAGCGGGCACAGATTCTTCCTTCACCTGGGCTAACTTGAGATCCTTCCCCATTTGTTCGGTGGCTGCCCGACAGACAGCGAGAAACCGCTTGGCGAAGGCCATTTTCTCCGTCGCGGCCTCGGCAGTCGCGTCCTTAGATCCAAGGTCGCCGACTTGCGCACCAAGATTCTTATAGGTGGCCGGAACGATCCCTTTGCTGGCCAGTCGCTGATCGAACTCCTGGAAGGTTTCTGCATCAGTGGCCGGATCAAGGCCTTCGGTCACCAACAGACCTTTCGCCGCCGCCAGTACCGCACGATACGACTTATTCACCGACAAGGCATACTGATGTTTCTCAACCAGCAATTTCGCCTGATAGAGCTCCTGATCAGCCTCTAACATCCGGTCGTCGATCATCTCCAAGGCGCCACCCGCGCACTCGCCTGGGCCCAGATCCTCCAGCACGAATTCCGCCTCGCCTTCCCAGTCGTAGTAATAGGTCGAATCCTGCTCGTACGGCGGAACGATCGTGTAGGGAATGAGTTCGTCCTTGAGAACATTCTTCCCGACACGCGCGATGAACGACTGGAGGCTCTCACCCGCCTTTCGATCCCGACGATAGACGTCTACCAGATGGCGCACCGCCGCCGGAACACTCTTCGCGGGCAATTTGACCGCCAATTGTCCGATCTTCGGCGTGCCGTCCACATGCCCGCCGAGGTGCAGCTCGTAATGCGGAGCCGTATGTTCGCCAAGACGTTTGCCGACTCCGTGCAACCCGATGGTGGCAATATGGTGCTGGGCGCAGGAGTTGTGGCACCCGCTGATCTTCACGCTCACATCCCTGAGATCTTCCGGGACCTGGCCGGCGGGAAACACTTCCGCCAACGCCCTGGCCATGCCCTTGGACGAGGTGATTCCCAGTCCGCAGGTATCAGTGCCCGGGCAGGCGATGATGTCTTCGACGAGTTCCGCGCCGGGATCCCCCAAACTGTGCTGCACCAATTCCTGGTAGAACTCCTCCAGCCGTCTCTCGGGAATCCACCGGATGACCATGTTCTGATTGATGGTCGTCCGGATGTTGCCGTTCGAATACCGTTCGGCCAGGTCTGCGACCCCCCACATTTGGTCGCCTGTCAGATCGCCCATCGGCAACTTAATCGCCGCCGTCGCAAAACCATCCTGCCGCTGCGGCACGACATTGGTGCGCTTCCAGGCCTGAAACGCAGAGACCTGGCCATTGAGTGAGACGGCATCGTTCCCGCTCCCGTTGCCGTGACCGTTGGACAGGACGCCTGCCTTGGTCGGCATAATGAGCGGCGGCGCATCGGCATACTCCAGCAGCTTGATCGGCTCGTGCGTGGGCACGGCATATCCCATGGCCGCATACGCTGCCTCCCAGCGACGCTTGAATTCGTCGAACCCGAGTTTTTCGATGACGAACTTCATGCGGGCCTTGTTGCGATTCTTACGGTTCCCCAGCGTGTCGAACACCTTGATCACGGCTTCGATGGTCGGGAGCAATTCGTCCATCGGCGTAAATTCTCGCAACACCTGGGCCATGCGGGGCGTCGATCCCAGTCCACCGCCTGCCACCATCCGGAAGCCGATAGTCCCGTCGGCCCGTTTAGCCGCGAGCAAACCGATGTCGTGAATAGGGGTGAGTGCGCAATCCTGCCGGCATCCGGACAATGCAATCTTGAATTTCCGCGGGAGACTCTGATTCAACGGATTGCGCAGGAGATGATAGGCCACCGTCTTCGCATACGGCGTGACATCGAACACCTCCCCTTGGCACACCCCCGCCAAATGGCAAGCCGTGACGTTCCTCACGGTATTCGCGCAAGCCTCGCGCGTCGTCAGCCCAACTGAGGCCAACAAACGCATCATCTCGGGAACATGCTTGAGCTCCACAAAGTGCAATTGAATATCCTGGCGCGTGGTGACATGGCCGACACCTGTGGCATACCGATCGGCCAACTCAGCAACCTGTCGCAATTGATTGGCCGTCAGCCCGCCGAAAGGGATTTTGATGCGGAACATCTGCACACCAGGCTGCCGCTGGCCATAGATGCCGTATTGCAGACGGAACGGTTTGAAGATATCGGTGGAGAGATCTCCCGCGAGAACCCGATGGGCCTCCGCTTCAAACGTTTCAATTTCTTCCACTATATGGGCCGGAATGGGCTCCGTTTTGATCGCTGGACGGAGAGCCACTGTATTAGGAGTCATTATGAGAACCTCACCGGTTGGGGGGTGATCTGCGTAGGCATCATTCACACTGTTTCAAATGTGGTACATCAACGTGTGTTGCTCATCGAGGGCCCGCTGACGCTTAGCTAACTCTTCGACCGTCACTTCCGAAAGAACGCTCAATTCCGCCCGTTTCACACGATCCCAAATGTGAGCGAGCAGCGCCTCCTGCTTGGCTCCACGCGAGGACGAATGTTTCGGACCACCCTCTCCATTTGTCGTGAGAAGCGGGCCCTCTAGTGCATCGAGAATGTCTGCCACGGAGAGTTCCGAGGGCTTACGGCTCAACACGTACCCGCCTTGGGCCCCGCGCTGACTTGCCACCACCCCGGCTTTCTTCATCGCATGAAGCACCTGCTCGAGGAACCGGGCCGGAATCGCCTGTCGCTTAGCAATCGACTTGGCGCAGACAGGCTGTTCGGCATGGTGAAGCGCAAGATCCACGGCGGCAATAATTCCGTAGGTCGCTCGAAGGCTCACTTTCATTTGTGAGTATTCCGATGGGGATTCATGGATCTCTATACCTTGTGCGGAACTTTCCTGTCAAGCAGGGTAGATGCACACCACCCATCATGCCGTTGGAACCCAACCGCTCGTGACTTGCCTCAGACGGTCACCCTTGCAAGCGATTCCTAATTGAAGAACCGTGGTTCGCCGGTACAGTACCTTCAGTCGGCGACGAAATGGTGACAGAAACCAGTCACGACCGCGCCCGTGCACCATGCGGTCCCCCCTGTCGTCTGCATGCGGTGACAATGCATTTTTCGTCATTGACATCATCTAGGGCCTGAGCAATAATCCCGCCCTCTTCTTCCTCGGTACCTTCATGACGCTACGTTCATCGACATTGAATATTCTCTTGCTTAGCACGGACAGCGAGATCCAGACACACTACAAGGACCTGTTCGGCGAGCAAGCGGTCACCATCGGCCGTGACGGATTGTCGTTTCCAAAGGACCCGGCAAAGCGTGCGTACGATGCCGTCATCGTAGAATCGAAAGCACAGTCTGCTCCAGATCTCGGGAAATTGTTGGGGGGGATCGATCCTGCTCGCACGCTCTTGGTCGTAGGCTCTCGAACCGTGCTGAAACGGACGGCAACGTCACTCCACGCGGCCAAAGCTCCCAAGGCAGACCTGTCGTTATCCAATGGAAATGGACCGGGGCAGTCGGCGTGTCTGGAGTCTATTCTGGAACATAAAGTCGGCGATTTCGTCAAAGGGATGCGCAACGGCTCCGGAAGAAACCTCCATCCGATGCTGATCGCCGCCGTCGAACGCCCGTTGATCCTGCTGACCCTGCGAGAGACCAAGGGGAACCAGATTCAAGCCGCAGAGCTGCTCGGACTGAATCGAAACACGTTGAGAAAAAAGATCCTCGATCTTGATATTCCGGTCAAACGCGCCAGGGCGAGCTAGATTCGCGCACATCTCAACTCATCAGCACCTCACCAGAGGCGTAGAATCTATACGCCCATATATCCACCGGTCGCCAACCACCAACGGAGGGAAGCAATGACCAAGGAAGAATTGATCGCAAAAATGGCGAACAGCGCCGGAATCACCAAGGTCGCCGCAACAGTGGCGCTCGAGGCCTTCACCGGAGCCGTCACCACGTCGCTCAAGAAGGGAAAACGCGTGACGCTGGTGAATTTCGGGACGTTTACGATTTCAAAACGCAAGGCCAGGATGGGACGCAATCCACGAACCGGGGAAGCATTGAAGATTCCTGCCGCCCGCATTCCCAAGTTTTCGGCCGGCAAAGAACTCAAAGCAGCGGTCAAGTAGACCCTTGCTGATACGCCCGATGATGTCTGACCGGCGAGCAGGCTTCTCCTCTGGATGGGAAAGAGAAAAGCCTGTCTTGCCGCCGGGTTTCCTTGACACTCCTGGTGAGGCTGTATTAGCATCGCCGGGCGATAGGCGCGTAGCTCAGGGGGAGAGCGCTACCTTGACACGGTAGAGGTCGACGGTTCAAGACCGTCCGCGCCTACCATTTTTCTTCTTGCGCACAGTTCGTGATCCGACTACCGGCAGCATGGTCGTCGGCACGGCGTTGTATTTTTTGTAGGATTGACCGGAGTGGCCTCACAGCTCATTCAGATTACCCTTCCTGACGGAACTCGAAAACAAGTACCAGCAGGATGCACCGTCCGAGAGGCCCTCACTCCGGAAGGTGGACGCCTCGATGCCAAGGTGCTGGCTGCGAAGATCAATGGCGAGCCAATGGACCTGTCGCGTCCGTTGGAGCAGGACGCCACCATCGAGCCCCTGACCTTCGAGTCTGCCGAGGGGCGCGAAGTCTATCGCCACAGCAGCACCCACATCATGGCGCAGGCCGTGAAGGAAGTATTCCCGACCGCCCAGCTCACGATCGGCCCGGCATTGGACGATGGGTTCTATTACGACTTCGCTTTCGATCGACCGTTCACGCCTGAAGATCTGGAAAAGATCGAGGCGCGCGCCATTGAGATTATGAAACGTGGCCTGACGGTCACCCGCAGCGAACTATCCAAACAGGATGCCATCAAGTTCTTCCAGGAACGCGGGGAAGGCTACAAAGTCGAGCTGATCAATAGCTTCGACGATGCGTCTCCCATCTCGCTGTATCGTCAAGGAGAGTTCGTTGACCTCTGTCGCGGACCGCACCTCCCTACCACCGGATACGTCGGGGCTTTCAAGCTGCTGTCCACCGGAGGCGCGTACTGGCGGGGCGACGAGCGCAACCCGATGTTGCAGCGAGTCTACGGCACGTCCTTCCCGACCAACAAAGAACTCGATGCCCATCTCGCGAAGTTAGAAGAGATCAAGCGCCGCGACCATCGGAAACTCGGCAAGGAACTGGACCTGATTACGATTCAGGACGAGATCGGTCCCGGCCTCGTGCTGTGGCACCCCAAGGGCTCGCTGATCCGGCTGCTGATCGAAAACTTCTGGCGTGAGCAACATATCAAGGATGGCTACGACCTGGTGTATTCGCCCCATGTCGCCCGCCTGGACCTGTGGAAGACCAGCGGACATGTGGATTACTACCGCGAAAACATGTTCGCATCGATGAAACTGGAAGGCAGCGAGTATCAACTCAAGCCGATGAACTGCCCCTTCCATATCATGATCTACAAATCCCACATGCGAAGTTATCGTGATTTGCCGATCCGTTACGGCGAGTTAGGGACCGTCTACCGCTATGAACGCACGGGTGTGCTGCACGGCCTGCTGCGTGTCCGCGGGTTTACCCAGGACGACGCGCATCTATTTTGCCGTCCTGATCAGATCGAAGCCGAAGTCAGCCGCGTACTGGACTTCACATTTTTCGTCCTCGGCACCTTCGGCTTTACCGAATTTGAAGTGTACCTCTCGACCCGTCCGGATAAGTCCGTCGGCTCTGAAGAGAACTGGACCATCGCCACCAATGCCCTGGAAGCGGCGCTTAAGAGCCGCGGTGTGGCCTACGAAGTGGATCCCGGCGAAGGGGTCTTCTATGGCCCGAAGATCGACATCAAGATTAAAGACGTCCTCGGACGCTCCTGGCAATGTTCGACAGTCCAGGTCGACTTCAACAATCCGGAGCGGTTCAAGCTTGCGTACACCGGCGAAGACGGCAAGGCGCATCAGCCGATTATGATTCATCGGGCGCTCATGGGCTCCATCGAACGCTTCTTCGGCATCCTGATCGAGCACTATGCGGGCGCCTTCCCCACCTGGCTGGCCCCAGTACAGGCCGTGGTGCTCACGATCACCGACAACCAGCAGGAATTTGCGGCGAAGATCGTCTCCACGCTCAAGAGCCACGGATTTCGAGTTGAGGCGGACCTCCGCAACGAGAAGATCGGCTTTAAGATCCGCGAGGCGGAAAAGAACAAAATCCCATATATGCTGGTCGTGGGAGACAAAGAAGTGCAGAGCGGCATGGTAGCGGTTCGCGGCCGGAGCGGCGCGAATCACGGGAGCATGCCGATCGAAGCCTTTCTGGAACTGCTTCGCACGGATGCGAATCACACATTGCGTCAAACGGCAACCCATTCACAAACGAGGTGACCTATCGTCCCTAAATTACGTGTAAACCGGGAAATCAGGATTCGGGAAGTTCGAGTCATCGGTCCTGAAGGCGAGCAACTGGGAATACTGCCGACCGTAGAGGCCTTTAACAAGGCCCAGGAGGGGGGCTACGACCTTGTTGAGGTGGCTCCGACCTCGCAGCCGCCGGTTTGCCGCATCATGGACTATGGGAAGTACAAATTCGAACTCAGCAAGAAAGATCACCAGAGCCGGCGTCACCAGAAGTCGACGCAGGTCAAAGAGATTAAGCTTCGTCCCCGCACCGACAAGCATGACCTCGAGATCAAAATCCGCCAGATCAAGGAATTTCTGGCCGACGGCAACAAGACCAAAGTGACATTGACCTATCGCGGACGCGAAATGGCCAATCAGGAGATGGGCCGCACAATGATGGCCAGCGTCATTAAGGAATGTACGGAAGCAGGGACCGTGGAGTTTGCGCCACGAATGGAAGGGCGGAGCCTGATCATGATTCTGGCTCCCAAATAGTGTGCCGAGCGCACACAAGGAAGGAATGAGAGCATGAAAATCAAAATGAAAACCCACAGTGGCGCGAAGAAGCGGTTTCGACGCACAGGAACCGGGAAGCTGGTTCGTCGGAAGGCCGGCGGTAGGCACTTGCTCACCGGAAAGCCGCGCGATCGCAAGCGGAACCTGAAGGGGGCCGTTGAGGTCTCCTCTGCTTCGACCCCAGCACTGAACCGCATTATTCCACAGTAACCACGATTGTGCCGTGAACAGGATCTGAAAAAGGAGTAGCTCCCGATGCCTCGTACAAAAGGTGGTCCGAAAACACGACAGCGGCGAAAGAAACGCCTGAAACTGGCGAAAGGCCAGTATGGCGCAAAGAGCCGGCTGTTCCGATCAGCAACCGAATCGGTCGACAAGGGGCAGGCCTATGCCTACGTCGGACGAAAGAATCGCAAGCGCGATTTCCGCCAGCTCTGGATCGCACGCATCAGCGCCGCGACCCGCCTGCATGGAATCGCCTATAGCCGCTTCATGAACGCCCTGAAGAAGGCGAATATCCTGCTGGATCGGAAAGTGCTGTCCGATATGGCGATCCGGGATATGGCGGGATTCGAGAAACTTGTCGGGGTGGCCAAGCAGCAACTCGCAACTGCGGCGAGCTAACGGTTAGGTCCGCGCACACGTTCTGTGGCGGGAGAATCCTGATCGAACGGATTCTCCCGTCACACCTCTTCCAGCATTCGATCTATCTCCAACTCCAGCGCCACCGCCGGAACCCCGATTTGCCAGTGCTCCAGCACCTCGGGATGCAACTCGCCCAACAACCCGATCACCCGCCCGTTTGAGACAATCTTCCCCGCTCGACCATCGAGAAATGAGGGATGCTCAACCGGCTCCAGGGTAAAGGGGCGATCCAGGTAATACAGCAGCAGATCCAAACAGGAATGAATTTCTGAGAAGTGCGCACCGGCATGGGCGATCACGGCACCCAACATCGTCACGGTCCGGGACCCGACATCGACGCTCGCTTCAGGAATAGCCACTTCCCCGACCTCAAACATGCGGTGCGGATAAAAGGCCCGGCTTGAATTGGCTTCCACCTGCAACAACGATGGCGTAATCCACTGGCGCAGGCAGGAGTAGCTGAGAGACATCACGTTATCCACTTCCACCACCTTCGCCCACTCGGTGCCGTCCAGACGCATACGTGTGCAAAAGTCCTGATGAGAGCCCATGATGTTGGAAATGATTTCCTGGAATTCCAGCCCCACCATGAGATGCCGAACCCGATCGGCCATCTGTTCCAAACGCGACAGCCCGCCCACCGTGAACTGCGAGGGCATGACGGGAGCAAACCTGGCGTATCCCTGACTGATGGCCACATCCTCCACCACATCAACCGTATGCAGCAGATCGTTGCGGTAGGGCGGTAGTTGTACGGCCACCTTTTGCCCGGCCGACTTTACGGTATACCCATAGGACTTGAGCGCAGAGGTAACTTCCTTTCCACCCAAGGCCTCTCCCAACGCCGACTCGATAGCCTTGAGAGGAATTGTCCGGGGTGCCCCGAAATCGATCGGTGTGCTCCAGCGCCTCCCGAAGCTGGTTTTCACCGGCGAGTGAATCTCGACCGGCGTAATCACTGCACCACGATCGGCGAGATTGGCGGCAAAAATATTGAGGGTCAGCGCGACCATCGAAAGATCGGTCCCCGTCACTTCGACAAACAATTCATGATCCCCGACCTGAACCTCGCCGATTTCCCGGCTGTTGATGATCGGGGGGAAGGACAACACCTGCCCCTTGGCGTCCCGCAGCACAGGGAGCCGGTCGTGGCCACCGACAATGCCGCCATATTCCACGCCTTTGGGATGAACCATGAGGATCTCCCGGAGCGTCATCATGGTTTCCATGCCAAGCGGCGTGAATCGCACATCATCAGGCTTAACCAGATCGTATGAGACGGGAAACACGATGGGAGCCAAACGGTACAAGCCGATCGAGACCGACCGCCGCTTGCGCCCAAAAATATCGGCTAACTTTTCCTGCGTTTGGATGAGTTGCGTCAGGCCGGATGCCGTCACGCGATACCCGACCGCCGTGCAAGCGGCCACGTAGGGACGAACCTGGTCCATTCCCTGCGCCACAACCAGCTTCCCCGCAACCCCCTTCGGCTTCTTGAAGAAGGGATAGGAAATCGCCGAGCCACGCTGCTTGATCCGAATCTGCCTGGCGATGCCTTCGCAGCACCACAAGTCGGGACGGTTGCTGTCTTGCAGCTCGATCCGCAACTCGCCGGTCTCTGCATTGTGCCCCTTCAGCTCTCCCTTCACCAACATCAGCCATTGCTCAAGCTGATCGAGCGGGATCCGCGCCGGTTTCTCGTCCGGCCCGGCGATCAAGGCTTCGAGATCGTCTCGTTGAAGGGAAATAGTGGGCATAGTGTCGTCGTCCTAAAAACTTCCCCGCATGGTGCGAATGAATTCAAGGTCGGCCGAGAACAGATCGCGAATGTCGTGAATCCCCAGAGCCACCATCGCCATACGATCGAGGCCAAGGCCCCAGGCAATGACCGGCACAGAGACACCGAGCGGGGTCGTCACTTCAGGCCGGAATAATCCGGCGCCCCCCAATTCCATCCACCCTAGCTTCGGATGGCGCACATGCATTTCGACCGACGGCTCGGTGAACGGGAAATAGGCCGGAAGAAATTTCACTTCCTTGGCTTGCGCCACTTCCCGGGCGAACAGATTCAGCAACCCGAGCAGAGTCCGGAAGTTAATATCCGCACCCAACACGATGCCCTCCACCTGAAAGAAGTCAGTGGCATGGGTCGCATCCACCTGATCGTAACGAAAGCAGCGGGCGATCGAAAAATATTTCCCCGGCACGGACGCGCCGGACGCCAATGTCCTCGCCGACACCGCGGTGCCTTGGCTCCGCAACACCAGCCGTTTCGCCCGCTCGGCATCGAAGGTATAGCCCCAGCCCGTCGATCCGGCGCCCGTCCCTTTTTCATGTACCTGCGTCACCTGTGTCAGGTACGGCTCGGCGATTGTGCGGGCATGGGTCGGATTTTTCACGAAATAGACATCATGAATGTCGCGGGCCGGATGAAACTGCGGCATGAACAGCGCGTCCATATTCCAGAACTCGGTCTCCACTAGCGTCCCGCGCATTTCCTGGAAACCCATACTGACCAGCTTGAGTTTGACGAGATCCAGAAACTCTCGATAGGGATGGCGTTTCCCGGCCGCGATTCTCGGGGCCCGCAAACTGATCGTATATTTCCGAAACCGTTTCGTCCGCCAGGCACCTTCCTTCAGCAACTCCGGCGTCAGCTGCGAGACCTCTTCCGCCACACCGTCGCGCGACAACTGGTCTGCCACATCCTTCCCGGCAGGGGTCAGCACAAATGACCGGGTGACCCGCTCATCGATCCGGAACGGCTCACGCGCGTTTCCGCGCTTCACCGCATGCTGTTGGAGCACGTTCCGAAGCGGCTCGGAAAAAGACGGCAACTCCCGCTGGCCGCTCCGCAATTCCTGCAACAACGAACGCATGGCCTCGGCCGTGGCACTATTGCGGCCGGTACTTTCAATGCACCCGCCCTGGACGATCAGGATCGCACCCTCTTTTTTGAGGGTGCCGACCGCCTTACTCACATCCGACGGTTCGAGTGCTTCCTTGACCTGAATATCCTGAATCGTGAGACGTTTCCCCGTCTGGCCGGCTTCCCGCGCCGCAGAGAGCACTCGCTCAATCGGGGCATATTTCTCAAAAAACAATTCGCCGATCGGGGTCAGGGAAGCGATATGGGCAACGGTTTCCGAATGAACGGCGATCAGCGATTTGGCCAGCAGCCATTCCACAGCCATGCTCAACTGCGACGGCTCCAGCCCGGTGGATGCCGCAAGTTGATCGAGCGTAGGAGGCCCATCCGGCTGCCGGATCAACGCCAGCAGCACTTTGCTTTCGAGGGGATGAAGATTATCCATGAACAAGGGTGTGGTCCGATGCCTCTTCTATCGATGAGCGGTTGCAACCCTCGCGGTGCGGGCGGCAGGCTCATGCCCGGCTCTGAGCGCCGTAATGGCAGCGGTATAGTCATCCGTCGAAAATACGGCTGACCCTGCAACCAGCACCTCGGCTCCGGCGGCGAGAATCTCTTTGACGTTGTCCGGCTTCACACCTCCGTCTACCTCCAGAAGCGCCCGGCTCCCGGAACGATCGATCAGAGCCCTGACCTCGGCGATCTTGTGCAACGACGAGGCAATAAACTTCTGCCCGCCGAATCCGGGATTGACCGACATGATGAGGATGAGATCGGCATCGCGAACGATTTCCGAAAGGGTCCCGGCCGGCGTGGCAGGGTTCAACGTCACACCCGCCTTCACGCCTCGTTCTTTGATCGACTGCACCGTCCGATGCAGGTGCGGGCACGTTTCCACATGCACGGTCAGATAATCGGCGCCCGCTTCGGCAAACTCCCCGATAAACGCATCCGGATTCGTCATCATCAGATGCACATCCAACGGAAGGGTGGTGACTTTTCTCAGGGCTTCGACGATCGGCGGTCCGACGGTCAGGTTCGGCACGAAGTGCCCGTCCATGACATCGATGTGCAACCAGTCGGCTCCGGCGTCCTCCACCCGTGCCACTTCTTCGGCCAGGCGCGCAAAATCCGCCGATAGAATGGAGGGGGCAATACGTACTGTCCGACCGGCCATTACTCGCTCCTCCGCACGCGGGCGGCGAAAAACAGATCCATCCTCTTACTATTGGCCATCGTAGACAGATCCCCTCGAGGGGTCACGAACGGCAGTCCGGCCGGGGGCAACCAGGGCGCGATCGACTCACGCCGAAATTGATGATGAGCCTGACAAAACTCGTCAATGATCGACTCGGTTTCTTCCGGTTCGATCGAGCAAGCACTATAGACCAACACCCCTCCGGGTCGCAAGAGACGGCTCGTCACTGCGAGCAATTCCACCTGCATCCGCCGATGCTGCGCGATGGATTCCGGCGTCTTATACCACTTCCCTTCCGGATGGCGCCGCAACACACCGAGGCCGCTGCACGGAGCATCCAGCAGAATGCGGTCGAACGGTCGGGACAACAGCGGATGCGACGCGATTTCTGCACCGACCAGCGCGCGCAAATCGCCGGCCAGCGGCGTCAGAATCTTCACTCCGAGACGGCGGCAATTGGCCATCACAAGATCGAGTCTCGTCGAGACTCGATCCACCGCCACAATCTCGCCCTGATTCGCCATGAGCGCCGCCAGGTGGGTGGCTTTTCCTCCCGGCGCCGCGCAGGCGTCCAGCACCCGTTGCCCCGGCTGCACATCCAACAACAACGGAATCAGCTGCCCCGCTTCATCCTCCACATAGAACCGTCCCTCCGCGTATCCCGGCAGATCGATGACCGCGCAGGAACGAGACAGCTGAATGCCGACTTCGCTGACTGACGTCGGGTTGGCCTCCACCTGCGCCGCAGCCAAGTCGGCCAGCAATGCCGAGCGGGATGTTCGAAGCGTATTCACACGCAGCGTCAGCGGAGGCGCCTCTACCGACGCACGGCACAAGACCTCAGCGCGCTCGGCACCCAAGCGACGACACCAACGCTCCACGAGCCAGGCAGGACAGGAATACCGCACAGCCAAGGCCACAACGGGATCGCTTCCCGCATCGGGCCAGGCCGGTTCGGGGGATCGAAGCAGCGCCCTGAGCACCGCATTCACAAAGCCGCTCCAATCCCGCCCCAGACGACGGCTCTGCTGCTTCGTCATCTGCACAGACTCGTTCACGGCAGCGGAATCTGGAACCCGGTCCAAGTACAGGAGCTGATAGGCACCGAGACGCAGAATGGTCTGAACCAAGGTGGGAAGTTTCGTGATGCGCCGATCCGACAACAGACCCAAGCGCCAGTCGAGAGTGGCTCGATACCGCAACACGCCGCGCACGAGCTCGACCATGAAGGCCCGATCGCGCAGATCCAACGCTTCGCGCGAGGACACCTGATCGAACAGATCGTCTCCCAACATGCCCGCTGTGTCGATCGCCAGCAACGCCTTCATGGCCGCGCGTCGCCCGGCAGATACAACCCCGTGTGATTTTGATGGGGGAAGATCAGATGCCATGTTCGGAAAGGATGATCATGGCGAGAAGATAGTCGATACAATGCGCTGATGGGCGTGCGATTAGCTTTGCGATGGAGGGATCGCTTGCAGCGTGAGGCCCTCGGTCAGTCGATGGCCGGCCAGATACTGCGCCATCGTCATCCGTCGGCTATTGGATGGTTGAATGTCGATGAGCTGGATCGTCCCTTCGCCGGTCGCCACCTCAACTCGATCCTTGCTCACCTTCGTCACCGTCCCGGGAGCCGCACCAGAAACCTCCTCCCCCACCGCCACACGCCAAATCCCCCACCGTTCGCCGTTCACATAGGTATACGCGCCGGGCCAGGGAGACAGGCCGCGCACACGGTTCGCAATCTCCGTGGCCGGCAAAGTCCACTCGACCATACCGTCTTCCTTCTTGAGCAATGGCGCCATGGTCGCCTGTGCATCATCCTGCGGTTGCGGCGTCAGCGTGCCGGCTTCAAGGCGGCGCAAAGTTTCAACCAACAGTCGCCCGCCGACCTCGGCCAACCGAGGGGCCAGCGTGCCTGCCGTATCGTCGGAACGGATCTCCACCGTTTCCTGCAACAACATGTCGCCGGTATCCATCCCTTCCGCCATAAACATGGTCGTAATGCCGGTCACCTGTTCTCCCCTGATAATGGCCCATTGAATAGGCCCTGCCCCACGATACTTCGGGAGAAGCGACCCATGCACGTTGATGCAGCCACGAGGCGGCAACGCCAGAATTGCAGGGGGAAGAATGCGTCCATAAGCCGTGACGGCAATGACTTCCGGCATCCACCGCCGCAAGGCGTCGAGAAAGGCAGGATCTTTCATCTTGAGGGGCTGGAGCACCGGAATCCCCTCCCGCTGGCAGACAACTTTCACGGGCGAGAAGACCACTTCCTGCCCACGCCCCTTCGGCCGATCAGGCTGAGTGACCACACCGACCACCTGATGTTCCGACTTGAGCAAGGCCTCCAGGGAAGGCACGGCAAAGTCAGGAGTCCCCATAAATACAATACGCATGCTCACGCTTTATCATTCTGCTCTCGCGAATGCAATTCTCCCCGGACGTTCCTTGACTCTCGTTTCACACGCCTGTTAGTATCCGGTCGCGGGGTGGAGCAGCCTGGTAGCTCGTTGGGCTCATAACCCAAAGGTCAGAGGTTCAAATCCTCTCCCCGCAACCAACGTAACTTCCGATTTCCAAAGGGGTTGGCCGTCATCAAACGGTCAGCCCCTTTTTCCTTTCCCGCACCAATTGTCCGTGTTTTGTCCGTGTTCCTGCCTGCACTCATCGCTTCTACCCTGCCGTTTCTACACGCAAGGGAGTGAGCGAAGAGCCTCGTGGAAGCGTTTCCACATACGCATCCGTTCTCAATACTGCCTGCCGAATGTCGTCTTCACTGATGATGTTGTATCGGTCGAACACATTCCGGGTTCGGTGCCCGCTGATTTTCATGACAACCGCGGGATCCACTCCGGCGCGCACCATGTTTCTTACGGCTGTACGCCGCAGGTCGTAGATCAACTTTCCACTGACACCCACCTCTCGACACGCTCGATTCCATACCTTGCGGAAATCACCAAACGGCTTTCCGCCTCGATGGAAGATCAAGGCGCAGTCCAGACGCCTGGCCTTCACCCGTCGCTCGATAATGGTTCGGACTTCGCCGGCCAACGCAATTGCCCGTCCTCGTCGCGTCTTCGCATCTCTGGCATGGAGGCGAAGCGTCCAGGTTTCACGGTCCAAGGTATCCCACGTCAAGGCGCGAATCTCTCCGGGCCGCATTCCTGTTCTGTAGAACCAGTCGCAGAAATCCTTCACATCGCTATCACGGAGATGGTCAAGGACGGCTTGGAAATCTGCCCGCTCAAAGAATCCTTGCCGAGCGTTGTCCTCGGGAAGGCTGGGAAACATGGGGATGGTCCCCAAGGTCTGAGCCTCGACAGCCAAAGCAAATGCCCGGCGCAGCCCTTCGAGCTCTCGGTTGATCGTCGCGGCCTGTGCCTGATCCTGCTGCCGGGAGGCGATGTAATCCCGGAGGCGTTCAGCTGTGACAGCGTGCGCGCGGTCCATAGCGAAGAACTGCCGGACGTGTCGAAGGTGCGAGCGGAGTTGCGGCAAGGACTTACGCCCATGAATGGTGTAGTCGCGCTCCAAGTTCTGAAGCAGCTCCTCAACCGTGACGCGTTCTTGTCGCGGCCCCTGAAAGCGAAGCCCCAGACGTCGATGCGCGCCCACCTCCTCCAGACGATTTTTCAATTTCTTACGAGCTTCCTTTTCCGTGGCGCCACCCGGCTCGCGATGCTCCGCGCTCCGACCATTCTGGGGAGCGTAATAGGCGATCCAGTATCGTTTGCCACGCTGAAAGATTCGGCCATATCCGCGCGTATTTCTTTCTCGATCGGACGGAGACTTTTTCTTACTCGACTCATCAGACACCACCGGCACCGGATCAGAGGAAGGCGCGACCGCTTCGGACATTACCTCAGGCTGATGTTGTGCGATGGCATCCATGATTACCCCTCCCGTTTCGGAGCCTTTTTCAGATGCGTTTCAAGAGCGCTGATAATCACCGATCGTAGGTCGGACCGATCATCCATGGCTCGAATCTTCGCTTTCCGCCACAGCTCTTCCGGTAATTCTACGGTTGTCTTCACGACCTGCTCCTTTTTCCGCTCAGTCTTCATAACTGAACTGTATACGGTTTTACGGTTTACTGTCAATACATATTCACGGGAATAATTAGCGTGCGCTTGAATTAGCGCCCCTGTCGCTGTCGGATGTACCGCTGAATACCCAGCTTTGAGAAACGAAGTTGTTTCGGTGCGGGGCGGACGGTGAAGGGCAGTTCATCGGCATGCCGATAAAGGTAGTCTCGGGTCATGCTGAGCATCGTCGCAGCTTCGTCAATGAGAAGAAGGCGGTCTTCCCCTACCTCTTCTCGACGCGCCTCAGGAGACATTCCCACAACTAGCCTACCGAGCAGCACATTCTGAAGACTGGCGAGCTGCGTGAGAAGGATTGTGACAGCATGCGGAGACAGATCAGTAGCCTGCTCCGGATGTGCCGCGAGATCGTTGAGGCTTGGAATGGATATCATCGGTAATCCCGATTCAGTTCCTTAGGCGGTGCCGACGGCTCCACATGACGCGTTCAAGTCCGCTCCGCGCGCCAAGAGCTCGACTTCAAACAAGGCCCACATTCTGTGCACATCGCTGAGCGGAGGCACCTGCCGGGCTTGCAGGTAGGCACTGTATGTTTCCGGGGAGCCGTACGCCAGGACCGCCGAGGACTCTCCTGGCGTCAGTGCATCCGCCCACTGACGCACGAGCTTGATCTCGTCCGGATCTGCTGGAGCCGTTAACATTTGCAGGCGGGTCACCAGCTCAGCTTTGAGCAGGCGCCACATCCGATGCGAGTCATGTGCAGACAGATTGTTTTGGCGCGAATATTCCGCTAACCCGTCGGCCGAACAATGCATAAGCAGGTGGCGTATTTGCTTCGTGCTCATCGATTGAGCCCACTCACGAAAAGTGGCGGAGAGCTCGGCGTCGGATCCGTCTTGAGCGTGATGAACTGATTGCTCCTGTCGTTCCGTGGTCCGTTCCATGCGCGCCCTCGTCAGTAGTTCAGGTATGGGGAAGCGTTATAGCCCCAGCTCCAGGGGCCAGGCTGTTGTTGCTGCATCCGAGCCTGAGCTAATCGTTCCGCGATCGGACCTTTCACGAGCCCATCAAATCCCGCTGACATCGCTGGTTGTCCCAAACTCTGCATCATGTCCCCGATATAATTCCCAACCGGCGCCACCGCGTTCTTCCCTTGGAAAGCGTCGTACCCAATTTGAGGCGTGGCCGGCAGACCTTCGGAGTAGGTCGGCAACGCACTGACCGCCCATTTCTGATTATTCTGGGCCATCTCCACATTGCGCGCGTTCACGTCACGAATGAGCTTGGCCTTGTTCGCTGCCAGATTTTGACCCATTACGCGTGTTGCCCGATCGTAGCGGCCCGGCGTGTAAACGTTGCCCCCACCGGAGTTCTTCGATACGGCCGACGTGCCGGCGATGCGCGACATATCGGCGAGGCCCTGTCCGTAATCCTCGTTGATATCGTCCTTCATCCCGCGCAGGGCTTCGTCGCCGTATCCGACATCCCCATGCACCGCCATCCGGTTCAGCTTGTCGTAGATCGGCCGATTCGCCGTCAGGAACTTGTTGCGTTGATCTTCCTGATACTTGATGTATTCCTGTGCGGCAGCGCGCGCGGCTTTCGCCTGATCCTGTCCGCCGAGCATCTTAGCGACACCGCCGCCGACACTCGCCGCGCCGCCACCGAGCGCCATCATTGTGAACGGTTCCATGCTTACGCCTCCTCTTCCGGTTTAGGTTCAGGCACGTGCGCGAGGTCCGCGCGTTCACAAAACTCGACCAGTAGATGCCGCCCAATCAGATCCGGAAGACTCGTACAGTTTTTGATTCTGGGATGAAGCGACACCGGGCCGGCCGGCTCGAACTTGGCTCCAAGGAGCATTTCACCGACCGTGGCCAATGGTGCGCCATACTGGAGGGCGAGAGAGGCCAGACGGCCGACGATGTCATAGAGCCCCACAACCTCCGACGTGCAATCGACGCCTCGAACACGAATGAATAGCTCCGCAGGTTCGGGATCGTCATGTACCGAAAGATAGGCAGTTCGTTGGCCGGCAATCCTGACCTTCTGCGTCCGATGGTTTCGCCGATTAGGTAACTCTCGACGGGTGTTGGTCATGCCAAAGCCTTCATTTTTGGTAATGTGACGGTTGAAGCCGGCAGCGAATAATCGGGGATGAGCTTCTTCGCGTGATCTAGACCCAGCCGGCCGAGCTCCACCGCTTCCTCGAGTGCTGCCTGTCGCCCATGAGGATCGGTGCCTAGACTGGGGCGCCAAACCGGTCCCTTCTTCACGTCTCGCGCTTTAGCTACCGCCTTAGAATAGGCCTCCTTAAACGCCATCCGTGCCGCTATCTTGTCGTGTGTAAGGTGACTGGCGACTCCATAGGCTTCTGCCATTTCGTCGGTCCAGACAATCGAAGCTTTTTCATTACTCAAACATGGACTGAGCATCGCCCAGGCCTCTTCAACCCCAGGATGCCCAGTCGGAATGCGATCCATGATATCCACCAATGTGATCTTGCGGAGTTCCTTCCGGCAACGCGTCAAAGCCTCCAAGACTGCTCCATATGGGTAGCTCTGCAGTTCCATAACAATAGCTTTCAGGCCGATATCAGAAATTTCCTGCCCCACCACGGCATACGTTGCGGTTACCGCTTCCAGCAAATCCACTAGACACCTCCAGGGCTTTGCAGTTGTGCTCTAACTCGCTTTAATTGCTCTGTGACATTGTCGCGATGTTCCGCATTTTTAGATTCTAAGGTTGTGGACTTAGTACCCGTGACCCATTCTGTCCGGAGTCCTTCAGCGTCGCGCAGGAGCAAGTCGGTGGAATGTCGAGCTTGCACGTAGAGTGGTTTGTTGTGGGTCAAATAAAAGGCAGCAACTTGAGGAGCCTCAATTGCGCCGAGGCGATCCACGAGCCGGGATAAGTTACTGTTCACTTTTGCATTACGAACCGGAGGGGCTCCGTAGCGGTTCATATAGGCAGCTGCATAGGATTCCCATGTCTGCACTGAGATCGAAAGACCTTTCTCAATCTTTAGGCGCCGTGAGGTCGGAACGACCGAAACGGAAATATTCTGCTCCTGCTTAATGCTCCTGCTCAGATGTTCCTGATCCTGCTCTTGGCTTCGAAGGGGTTCCGAAGGCCCTTCTGAGGGGCTTATGTCTTGAAGGTGAAAAGCTTGGCGATATCGATCGAGGAATTGATTAAAAAATGGAATCTTTCTGAGGGCTTCCAGCTGCTTTTTGATGCTTATGACCCGGTTGTCTTGTGCCTTCAGCGCGCCACCAACCTGGTAGTACGCCATGCGGAACACGAATACGTGCTCCGACGCCTCGTCATACCGAGCGAATCCCGCTTCGAAGAGGCTCCGGAGGGCCTTCAGAGCCCCTTCAGGACTGATCCCTACCTCGTGCGCTATCACTGGAATCGGAAGGTAGTACATGCCAAGCATGTTAGAACTGGGCGCCGTCACTAGGTAGCATGCGACTACCTGCGCATCACGGCCAGCTCTCCGGATCTTCTTGCCCGTCTCACCATTCCAAAACGTCGGTGCTATTTTTCCGTATTCCCGCATAAGACTTACCTATTCGCCACAGGCCGATGGACGATTTACCGCGTTTTTGCGGGAAGCTCGATCAGCCGCGAACCGTTCAACGTCTTGCCGGTTAAAGTATCTAGCTCCTCGGGCAGTTCTTATGACGGGCAATTGTCCTTTGTCGGCATAACTGCGGACACTGGCTGGAGTGGTCGGAAGACCTCGTTCGATTAGAAGCAAGGCAGCATCAGCGGGGGTCAGTAAGTTCTGCATATAGCCTCCCTTTAAAGATTCAAAAAAAAAGGACCGAGACTCCAGTTTCCCGGAGCCGCGGTCCTTAGTGGCCCTTCAGATAGGCCGTTGGACTTTGCTGTGACGCCCGCTGAGGTTTATCCAGCTTGCGTATTTTTCTCAAACTTACATGCTATATGTACTTTTCAGATTTCCTTGTCAAGATGGTTAGAGCAAAAATTTGAAGCGATGTGATATAGCCAATTGCTTTCTACTCCTAAACGCATGGGTGCTGTGGAGTGAAACTTTTCCCCTGTTGGGTCAGAAACTTGGCAAAGAGGATTGGCGAATATTGGATGCCTATGATTCGAGACCGGAGTGCATTCGCAATCGAATCAAGTTCATAACCGCCGCTTCGCCAGAGTTTCAAAAGAAGAATCCCAAGGATCAAATTGTGCCAACCGAAAAAGAAATAACCCTCCAAGAAGACAATTAGACAATTGTGACAATTACCTTTCACTGCTTACCTGAAAGTGTCGACACACGGCCTAAGTAGAAAGTGTCATCGCATGGCGAAATTCAAACCGAATGAGCCTTGTTTTTGTGGAAGCGGGAAAAAATTTAAGAGGTGCCATTCTCTCATCGTAGCGCCTCGGCCAATATTTCAAATGAATAATGAGTTCGGCGGCAGGAAAAGTACGATCAATTTCTTCTCGCCTCCAGATATTTACTGTGACACGAACATCTGGCGAAGTATGACAGCCATAGAATTGGGCCGACTTGCGGAACTGCAAGCAGTAATTCCCGTGCGATACTGGTTTTCGATTATCAACTATATTGAAATGATTTCCCATTTGGGATCTACAGACTTCCATAGAGTTCGCTCCTGGTTCCAGCGGGTTCACACATTGTGCGATGGCAATATCTTGCCGTCTCCTGAATGGGAATTCATGGCGAGCATGGGCATGGATAAGTACATTCATCCGTACTGGGTAGTGAACAAGGCTACTCTTGCAGCACGCGTTCATGCCATTTCAGTCGCTGCTAGTTTGGATGAAATTCCGGGATGGAAAACTGAGGTTGAACATTACCAGAAACTGAGAGCCACTGATGACAAATCATTCTCAGATGCAATATCCAGAATTAGATCGAAGGTAGGAAATGGGAGGGATAATATCAGGGCATCCCTAAACCATATCTCGGCCTGGTTTCTAGGATGTCTTGCCCCATTCTTTCTACTCACGAGACCTTCACAAGGCAGGATGCGTTTTAAATTACTATCAAAAAGTGAACAAGACCGATTCTGCCGAGCCTTTCTTGAAGGCTCAGGACAACTATTTAACGCGCATTGTACAGCTGTACTTGCCACCACTTTCAAAGAAGGTAAGAAGCTTGATCCGAATGACCTTAATGACATGGTGCAGTTACTGCTGGCGACGAGTAGACGGGTGTTCGTGACGAATGAAAAGCTGTTCCGAATATATACGACCAAAGACCCTCAAGCAGCGCGGGTTATAACGCTCCCTGAATTATTAGGATCCCAACGTGCTACAGACATCCGGTAGGGGGCCTTACGCATTGTCCGTGCACATCAAAGTTGATTAAAGATAACTGTTGAAGCCACTCACTTCATACCGACAGCCAGATCACACCCGTGTTATTGACATCCCCGATACAACCCCCTAGCCTTCCCGTCGGCAGAGGAGACGTCGACTGTGCACTGGTGGAAATGGGTGATAATTCTCAGCACGGTTGCTTCAGGCTATTGGTGGTTCTCAATTCAGAGGGAACCCGCGCAGCCACCGTCAAGAGCGGCACTTGAGCCCGAGATAGCCCGATTAATTTCTGAGCTTGAACAGAAGTACAGCGCGGTCAGCGAATGGACCAAGGATCTACCGGCCTCGCCCTACAGTATCGAGATGCAGCGGGCTCTGATTCGTAAAGATGGTCGTCCGATTCTTTTCGCCGGCAGAATCACGGACATTCGACAGGACAAAGAACACTTTCATTTGGACATGGAGGCACTATGGACGGGAGCCAGCTTGCGTGTGATTCTCGATTGCCGCGAGGAGACCATCGACCGCATTCTCTCTCATGCTCCGCGTGAGACGGACTATCTCGCAGTGGCTCAGATTCAATCTGTTAACAAAGCTCAACTTCGCGTGGATGCTCGAAGCGAAGGTGTGTCGAGCACGGACTACGACGACGAGGGCCGATCTTTGCCGAAGGTGGAAACATTTACAGAGTTAGAACTAGAAGCGGGAAATGTGTTTATCGCCCATGGCGAGTGCGTTGATGTGCGGCCATATCCCCTACAGAAAAGATGAAAGGCTAGAAAGTGAAAGAATTATTTTTTGACTCTGCACTCGTCATCACTGGCCAAACCTCTAAGTTTTAGGCCCAACCCATGACAACAAAAAAGGTTAGCGAAAGCGGAACCCCGAGGATAATTCAAGATTACCATGTCACCATTCATCTTCCGCAGGGCGACCTTCACGGAGCATGGGTACGAATTGAACATGAAATCTATGAGCCAACGTACCCTCTCGTAACACTGTTGCATGCAGAGCTCCCGCCGATATTTCCTGGAAAGGGTTTGTTTGACAATCAAGACGAATGTCGATTGACCTGTCAAATTCCTTTTCAGTTTCCCATAAGTTTTTGGGGCATTCTTGGATCGAATTACACTATGGGAAAGATCGAACTTCGGGTAATAGGTTACAAGATCGGCTGCAACACAGAACCCTTGCCCTCTGGAGAGGAAGTGACCGTATTTGCATACTTAACAGGAGGGCAAGTTCTACGCAGAAGAGACCTACACTGCTATTCATACGATGGAACAATCACCTATCTTTCTGGCGATCAGCCAGATAGAGACATCGAATGGGACGATTCTCGTGGGCATTCTATCCTGAGGATTCAACACGAGCACGAAGAGCATTACGTTGGGATAAATAAATCATCTATACGAATTGGACGACCCGCTTTCATACGTAGCTTCATTTCGGATGGTCGATCAAGCTTGAGTCACATGATTGATCAAGCTGAGGAAGACCTTGTGGACATTGTACGAATGGTGTCATTTTGTTCTCGGGAGCGAGTTTCTTGGTATGCGATAACCGTAGAGACCTACAGGTCTAAGCAACAACCACGGTTAAATCCTCGGGCTCAGTCGAGAGGTGGAGTTGCTGTATATGAATCAAGAAAGTGGCAGGAACCTCTGATAGACCATAAAGACTTAGCAGATGGTGGATTCTACACTTTGCTCGATTCTTTTCGATCATCGGAGCACTGCGAGCTCCTGAGAAGAGCTATCGCGTACCAGGTCGCTTCCCGACAGAAGGAAGGGGGTATAGAAGAAAATTATGTCCTTTGCCACGCTGCCTTAGACGCATTGGCAAGCGGCCTGTCATTGAACGATCCATCGGTTCCTCGATACCAAGAACCGGAGTGGAACGAATTGAGGAGTCGGTTGGTTATTGCCTTGGAAGAATTCGCCAGAGATAAAGGAATCGATGCAACTGTCATAAACCGTACCAAGAGGAAACTTTTAGAATTAAGAAGGCCTCCTATTGCAGATCTGATTCAACATCATGTCAACGCTCTCGGGGTGAAAGCAGATGATTTATGGCCCTCAATCGGGTTCGAAAAAGGCCTGAGACAGGCATTGGACACCAGAAATACTTTCGTCCATCAAGCGATCGTAAACGACCTAACTACGACACATGAAAACCTTTTGCGCCTTCAAGTATTGATAGAAAGATTTATTCTAAAACTGCTTCGGTGGCCAGATGACAAAGTCTGGCGATTTTCCACCCTCGCCATCGAACGAATAAACGCGAAGCAAAAGTGATACGGGCAGTCATGGGATCAAAGACCATGGGCGGATGAATATACACTTAATCGTGAGCCACCCCCTGCGATCAAAGTACTAATAAAGCCTCCTAGCCAGGAATACAAACCCAGAATAAAAGACAGCTACAATAAGTTATTTTGCCGAGAGGTCACCTTCTATTTTGGCGATGCACTTGACGAGCTAAAAAGGTTTATTAGGTCTGTCAGGTCACGGATTTTGACGGCAAAGCTTCATTGAAGTATATTGTGTACGTATGCCGACCACTCTTCTCCAACCGAAGCCTCGTCGCTACCGCGGTGACACCTACTGGGTAAAAGAGACACCGCTCAAGGTCTCAACCGACAAGGTTCGGGTCTGTTATTATCCGATCGCCGGAAAGCTTCAGATTTCTGCAGGCTGGAAGAACCGTGATACGGGAAAGGTCCGGTTCGGCCGAACTGCAGTCCTGGATACCTCGGTCATTGGCTCTAGTCCCGAAGCCCTTATCCTCCTCGAAACCTTCCTGAACCAAGCTCGCTCATAGTCCCACTGGTTCTCAGAAATTACCGTCCAGAACCGCCCTTACTCAGCCTATGGGGACGCTCGTTCGATCCTTGAGGAGGGCAGGGTCCACCTTCGTTTCGTCCCATTTTTTTAGGAACCATCCCTCTCTGAACCGGGTTCATATATGGGGCCGGAACCATAAAATGGGACGGTACCGGGGGTTTTTCAGAGGTCAGTCAGAGGGGAAAGGGTATAACCCACCGACCCCCCATCCCCCCGTTTTCTCGTTACCCTCTTTGCTCTCTCCGAAACTCCGAGAGTCCGACTCCGGGAAAGGCGCACCCTCCCCCACTCACCCGCCCACCTCGTCCCCGATCCGAACTCACCCCGAACCATGACCTTGCTTCCCCGACCTTGCTTCGGAGATCGAGACTACCCTGTGTTATTGCCACCCTGTTATTGACACGACGAGCAGTCCACACAGGACCTGATCGAGGACAGGCAACTGAGAATTCTCACGAGAATGCCCCGCCTTCCAACGGATTCAGGCCACAGCAATTCCACGGAGGCCGATCCATGGCAAAGCGAGCGGAGCGTGCTGAATCGTTTCTAGGGCCAATGCGTGCGCTTTGGAGGGAGGATCAAATAAATCGACCGTCAGGTTGCCCTCAGGAACGACGATCGTTGATCGGCTTGACCACGAGCATAGGTCAATAACACCGTTTCATCTGCCAATAAAAAGCCCCGGACCGTTGTTGATCCGAGGCTGTTCAACTAGAAATGGGAAGGGCTTACTCCGGCGTAATATCGAGAATCTGAGAATCCCTCTTCAGCTGATCGTCCAACTCTTCCTGTCCTCGCTTGATGGACTCTTTCAGAAACTCCACGCCTTGCTCATGTTGCAAGTGAGAGAACTTCCCCAGGTCGGCGATATCCTTCGGGGTGAATCGGACTTTGGACTTCTGGTCAGTGACTTCCTTCCAGAGCTTTTTGAGCATGGCTTCAGCGATCCGATCAGAGAAGGCCCCGTTGCTGATCCGCTTCATCGCCGTCCGCTGTAACGACGCGGCTAAGGATTTCTGAAAAGCCTTCCCCGAGCAAAGCTGCAAGACCTGCCGCTCCGAGATGCCTTCCTTGTCGGCAATATCCTTGATTGGCGTCCCTCGTTTACGTGCCCGTTGAACTCGTCTGGTTCGAGGTGTCTGCGCCATCACTCTCCTTCTCTCTCCTCTTGGTCTATGTCCACCGTTTCCCTTGCTTCTGATGCGGCCGTATCAATCAGCACCTCGAAAGCGTCGGTCAGGCGTTCACCGAGTAAAGCCGGCGGCCGGCGCATCACGCCGGATTCCCGAAGCACTACCTGTGAATGGCCGAACCTCTCCGTGGTCACTTCATCCGTGAGTAAAATGTCCGCAAACTCGTCCGCCGACTGCTGAAGCATTCTTACTTCCTCTACGTCCAACACATCTCGCTCATGCAGGCTATCCAGGAGCATAGACAGCTTGGTGCTCTGTACATCGAGCGATACCCTGAGGGATTGCACCATGGCGAGGAGCGTGAGCCAATCTTTAGCCGGAATGTTCATGAACCCCCTTTCGCCCTTCATCCGCGACGAACCGCCAACGCCTGTTGTTGCTTGGAGAATGCCCCCAATGCGACCAGGTCCTCCATCGAAAACGAGACGCTGGCGCCTGATTTGACCAATCTCAGAAGTCCCGTGAGGGCTCGACCTGTAATCCGGTCCATTTGGGGTGAAGCAGTAGAACGACTCAGCGAGGTATTCACCAACTGCATGGTGAGATCCCTTTGAAACCGAGGTGTGGATGTCATCTGACGAACCACGTCGACCGAGAGCCCCTCCCGCTTGGCCATCTTCCGAAGTGATTCTCCACACTGACAGGATCGCTGAAGCCGATTGATCAATTCACGCTGTGACATCGTCATTTCCTTTCGTTCGAAACGGTTACCAGTCCTGCACACTCCACGACCTGAGCCGCTCTGTGTCCTGATCGAACACCAACTGCAAACGCGAGCCAGATTCCGGCAGCGCGACTGCGAGGGAGGAGGAATAAGGATTGCCTGGTATCGGAGGCATGACCAGATAGCCGGGACTGGCCCGGTGACTCTGCCAGACCGCAATGATCATCCGACCATGTGTCTGTGTCTGGGCGGGAGGTCCCCACCTCACAAGCGCCTCTGAGTAGTTCAGGCGACCAATCAGCCCATCGAATTCGTTTCGTTGACTCAGCTGAGCCCGTTGTTGACTCGCCTTCAGCTCTTCCCGCTGTTTGATGATCGCTATCTCTACCTCGCTCAAGGTCAGCGTCACCGGCCACGCCAGGATCCTCGCCACAACCTTCGCCGTTTTCATTCCGACGGAATCATTCTCTCGGAGAATCAATCCTGCGCAGCCTTGCAGTAGGAGAAGGCCACTCATGAGCACTAGGCATAGGATCTTCATCGGAGACATCCTTTCCCCACGCACAATGGGTATTGAGAACGATGCCAGCAGGGGAGAGGGAGGGCTGTCTTCTCCCTCTCCCTCCCTAACGACGTCGGCTATCCCGGAAACTCCATATCCTCCCGATTCCTTTGATCGTCCGAGGAACTCATTTGTGTTCCCCCCGATTGCGGAGTTTCTTCCTCGTCATGCACCGCCTGTGCGTCGGGCAGTAGTTCCCCTGGTGTGAGCGGCGCGCAGAGATCGTTGAAGAATTGATTCGAGGCGGCCATGTGCTTGGAGACGCCATCCAGGGCCCGGCCCGCGGTCTGGACGTCGAGCCGCGCATAGCGCGAGGTATGTTGTAGTGTGCTGTGATTCAGGCTCTGTTGGATCACGGAAAGATTGAGCCCGTGTTGCGCCATCCAACTGGCCATCGTTCGTCTGAGATCATAGACGATGACATCCGGCAGCTTGGCCACCGATCGGACTTTATCCCAGGCCTTGCGCTGAGTGCTTTCATTCCAAGGCCTCGAAAGGTCCTTGCCGGGAAACGCATAGTCGGAAACTTGCGGCAATTGCCTGAGCAGCCGGTAGACGATTGGGTTCAACACCACCTCTTGTGAGCGTCCGGTCTTGCTGGTCGGTTTGCGCCAACGCATGCCGACAAAGTCGAGATCCTTCCACTGGATCCCGGCGACTTCCCCAGGCCGAGCGGCCGTGAAGAGAATCGTGAGGAAGAACGTTTGTGCTTTAAGGGGCGCGGCCTGCAACGCATGCATGAGGCGAGGCATTTCGCTGGGCGTCACATACCGTTCGCGGGAGTCCTCCCGGAAGCGTTTGATGCCGGCGGTTGGATCATCTTGCACTAACTCCAGACTCCGACAGAAGCGATAGGCGGAACGCAGGGTCTTCAACCCGTTGTTACCGGTCACGTGGCGAGAGGCCATCCCGGCGTGCCATCGCTTGATCATGCCCGGCGTGAGGTCGCACAGCTTTACCTCAGCAAAGCCGGTCTGCTCCATGGTGTGCCGGATTGTGCGGCGAACATTGTTATAGGACCGCCGTCCCTTCAGTTTGTACTCAAGGTAGAGGTCGCAAAGCTCTTTGACGGTGGTAGGACGAGGCACGTCAACGCCGTCCGGCAACCGATCAATGGAGGCAAGACGGATTTCGACCTTTGCCCGCTCCTGACTGGGTAACTCCCCACGGCGCCGGAGCCCGTTTAAGCGCCGAGTCATGTCCTCATCGTCTGCATCTGGATCGCGCTGCTCGTAAGCGATGGCCAGGATATGGTTTAACTCCTCGTCCCACGTTCGCTCATAGAAGGCTGCGCGACGCTCGATCTCACCGCGCAACTTTTTCGAGCACTCGAATGGTACGGTTTCTCCGTCTCGACACGAGGAGCACCCGGCGATGTGTTCACGCTCGGCCCCCTCCTCAACGATGTGATGCATACTAACCAACCTTTCTGGCCCTTTCGGCCTTCGCGCACGGTTGAGCCACACGGAACAAAAAGTTGCTCCGAATCACGGACAGCTCACGGACAGTCAATAAAAACTCTTGTCTGTTCAATGAGGTAGAACGGAACGTTGGGTCAGCAGCCCAATAGACATAGACAGGAAGATCTTGTGACGGGCGCAACCTTCGGTCTATCCTTGCCCGTCCGTTTCCATTTTTTCCGAGTAACGCATGCCCGCTACAGTTCTCTTCAACTGGCAAAGATTCCTCACCTTCCAAGAGGCACGACGTCCCCCCATGTTGAGTAGCAGCCACGTTTAGAGTCCGGGGACTACTGTAGCTGATTTGCTGGCCAATTGCTGTGCAAAGGCAGCGGGCGTCAGCCCACCCAGCGCTTTCTTCGGGCGTTCCT